>OBPB01000007.1_pt1 | contig 63193 bp, 58 predicted proteins | sample 1534631 | NCBI WGS metagenome assembly OBPB01 (sample SAMEA3275471, study PRJEB22092) | marine metagenome | biome: Marine environment; feature: Belgian marine environment, sample taken at 3 meters depth; material: Sterile flask | collected 2014-06-24T18:06:27+00 | depth 3 m
GAAGAAGATGAAGGCGACGGAGTTGTTCTGGAAGTAGATATTGAATCGACTGATGCCGACATTTCTGTTTCAGATGGAACATCTGACATACTGATTGATGCGATTCTCCAATCCTCGAACCAATTTAACTGGAGTGAAATAGAAGTGAATCTCCAATATGAGTCGGATGATGATGAACGCCAATCAATAATCTGCTCACAAACTGACGAAACCGCAGGGTGTTCAATTAGTGAGGGTAATGGCGACTCAACGTGGGAACAAAATGAGATCATTAATATCGCTGAAAATGAATTAGATATCTGTAATTCGAATAATTGCAGTGTGCTCATCACAATTATTCTTCAACCAGAAAACGAACCAGGAACCATTCTTCATCAGAATGAATTGGTTTTGAATTGAAACTAATAAAAGGGAGCCCACTGCTTACCCATCCAAGCAAAGGGTACCCATTACTTGAAGGCCCTGCATCGTAGGAATAAATTTAAATTCATCTGTATCAGTATCCATTTTCATGGAAAGCAACGATCTTCCCGGCTTCGAAACTCTGACTGGAATTACTGCCATCCTTCTTGCCATGTATTACGTGTACAAAACGCAAACGATCGATCGCAACTCTCGACAAGATTGAGTCCTGATCTCACAATTCAGTGATGTCTTCACGCTCGGTCGACACACCAAACGCTGCTTGTGCCTCTGCATAGACCGCCCCATCAATTGATCCATCTCGGACAAGGGCGGAAAGCGCTGCCAGAGCAATCGCAGCACCGTCGATTTCGAAGAAGCGGCGAAGTGCCTCTCGAGTGTCTGAACGGCCAAAGCCATCGGTACCGAGCACGGTGTAATGGCCACCGACCCACTGTCGAATCATGTCTGGCACTGCCGCCATGTTATCCGAAACGGCAATCACAGGCACGCTCGCTTTCCCGAGCATTTGTTCAATCCAAGGCTGCTTCACATCTTCTGTTGGGTGGAGCCGGTTGTATCGATCGCATGCCATTCCTTCTCGGCGCAATTCACCATAGGATGTTGCAGAGAAGATTTCGGCACGAACGCCATAGGTTTCGAGTTTCTCAACTGCATCGAGCACTTGGACCATGATTGGGCCAGAGCCGATGAGGCGAACGATTGGCCCGTCGCCCTTTGGTGCGCCTCGAAGCAGGTACATGCCGCGAATGATGCCTTCATCAACGCCCTCCGGCTTTGGCGGCATCGGGTAATTCTCATTGTAAACCGCAATGTAATGGATGACATCTTTGTCTTGAGCGTACATCTCATCGATGCCATGGCGGATGATGGTGGCCAACTCGTAAGCGAATGCGGGATCCCATGCTCGCACGGCAGGGTTGGTGTGGGCCATCAGGAGGGAGTGGCCATCCTGGTGTTGGAGGCCTTCTCCATTGAGGGTGGTTCGTCCGGAGGTTGCGCCCATCAGGAATCCACGGGCGCGCTGATCGGCTGCCGACCAAATGAGGTCAGCCACACGTTGGAACCCGAACATCGAGTAGAAGGTGTAGAACGGCACGGTTGGGTAGTGGTGTGTTGAATACGATGTTGCCGAAGCGATGAACGTCGAGGTTGCCCCCGCTTCATTGATGCCTTCTTCCAAGAGTTGGCCTTTGGCCGATTCTTTGTACTTCATCAGCACTTTGTGGTCAACTGGTTTGTACAATTGCCCCTCTGGATGGTAGATGCCAAATTCAGCGAACAATGGATCCATACCGAAGGTTCGCGCTTCATCCGGAATGATTGGGACAATTCGTTCTCCGAAGCCCTTGTCTTTCATCAGGGCGCGCAAAATTCGCACAAATGCCATGGTTGTTGACACCTGCATCTTTCCTTTGGTGCCTTTATCGAACTCCGCATAGGCTGCCGCATCTGGAAGGGTGAGATCGAACGCTGGAACCGTGCGGCTTGGCATGAACCCATCCATTGCAGCCCGACGCTCCTTGGCGTAAGCAACGAGTTCAGGAACATTCTCTGGCATCACATATGGATAGGCTTCCAAGTCTTCATCGGTGAACGGCAATCCGAGGTCGTCTCGCATGTACTGCATGCTTTCCATGTCGGCCTTTTTCTTCTGGTGGGTGGTGTTGCGTCCTGCGAAGGCGGGACCAAGTCCGTAGCCCTTGATGGTGCGCATGAGCACAACGGTTGGCTGACCTTTGTGAGCGGTGGCCTGAGCGTAGGCTGCATGGAGCTTGATGAAATCATGACCCCCAACATCAGCACAGAGGTCAACGAGATCATCATCGCTAAGATGAGCGACAAGCGCTTGAAGCACCTCAGAATTGAACAATTCTTTGCGGATGGTTGCTCCATCTGCGGTCATGATGCGTTGCTCGTCACCATCGACGAGTGAATCGAGGCGAGCAGAAAGAGCGCCGCTGGTATCTCGGGCGAACAAGTCGTCCCAACTGCTGCCCCAGAGCACCTTGATGACATTCCAGCCTGCTCCGCGGAAGCGACCTTCGAGTTCTTGGACGATTTTCGAGTTCCCACGAACTGGGCCATCGAGGCGCTGAAGGTTGCAATTCATGGTCATCACAATGTTGTCAAGGCCTTCTCGACCTGCGAGTGAAAGTTGGGAAAGGGATTCTGGTTCGTCAGATTCTCCATCACCCATGGTGTACCACACCCGAGAGTTGGCCGTTGAAACAAGGCCGCGGTCCTCGAGGTAGCGATTGAAGCGCGCTTGATGAATGGCGGTCATTGCACCGAGGCCCATGCTCACGGTTGGGAATTCCCAGAAGTCTGGCATCAGACGAGGGTGGGGGTAGGAAGAAAGCCCCTTGCCGGCGGTTTCTTGGCGGAATGCTTCCATTTGCTCGTGGGTCAAACGGCCTTCGAGCCAGGCCCGGGCGTAAATGCCCGGTGAGGCATGGCCTTGCCAGTACAAGTGATCGCCTTGGCCAGCACCGTCTTTGCCTCTGAAGAAGTGATTGAATCCTACCTCCCAAGCGTGAGAAGCAGAAGCATAGGTGGAGATGTGGCCACCAATACCTTCGAAGTACTTGTTTCCGCGAGTCACCACCATCATTGCGTTCCATCGATTGATGCCATGGAGGCGTGTTTCGAGATCGAGATCCCCTGGGTAGGTGCCTTGGCTGTCAGGGTGAATCGTGTTCATGTAGGCGGTGTTGACGACGTCGATACCAACGCCGGCATCCTTGGCAGCACCAACAGTCGAGAGGAGCAAACGCCGTGCTTCTTCCTCACCGATCTGGTCGTGAACGGCCAAAATTGAATCTATCCATTCCTGTGTTGCCACAGGGTCTGGGTCAGGCAGCGTACCTCGAACACCAAAGCGCATCTCATGCCCCTCCTTGCTACCCCCTCCAACCTCGGGGTTTTCAACCCCTCGCCTTGGCCGCGTCGCAGTTTTTTTCCATCAGAAGGGTGAATGGGCGCAGAAAATGCCCCTCGGCTCGCTGTCCCACGAATCTTGAGCCTTCATTTCAACAAAATTCGGCATAAGAGATAAAGACTGAACAGGCAGGGCGGGAGGTATGTCCGTCGAGGCTATGGTTCAAACGATGATTGATGATTTAACTGCTGCACTTGCTGATGCTGTCAAGCACGACAAGGGTAACGCTGCTGCTGGTACCCGTGTCCGAAAGGCCATGCAAGCCGCAAAGGCTGCTGCACAAGATGTGCGCACCCAAGTCCAAGCTGACAAGAACGCTTGAGGTCAAGTGCGCGTCAAAACGCGCCACTCGCCCCCACCGTTGAGAAGATCTGCTTCTCCGCTTGATTCAACAGACCACCCAGTGGGAACATTGTCCACCTCAGGTGCGAGCACGATCGTTGTCACATGCGATAAATCCGCTTCCACATCACCAATCCAATTGGTGTCTGTCGAACGCCAATGACCTGTGAGGTTCTTGGCATCTGCATCAAGTGGTTCGTAGAATGTGTACAACCAGTGCATCCCAAGGGTCGCATCTGATACAAACAAGAAATGATCACCGCTTTGCAAGTCCATTTCCTCCGCAGCTTCGTCTGTCCACATGGTCTGACCATGAAGGCCCGAAAGCAAAGAAAGTGGCACCAACATCAACAGGGTGACACCGATCGCTCGAATGTGATGGCCAGGAACTTCAAACGTCGGCGTACCGGCTTCAAGGTTCAACTGCTTCAAGAGCACGACGAGTGGGATGAACAACAGCGTCACATATCGACCATTGTTCCCCATTGTCCACACAATACCTGGCCAAGAAGCACCCCAAAGCACGGATTCGTACGTCCACAAAGCGGCGATGTAGAACACAATCGCAGTCATTGCAGCTGCAATCATTGCAGCCATTGTAGCAGTCTGTGGATCATCTGTAGCCCTCAGTGCTGCCACTGCCGGCTTCAGTAATGGCCAGAGCACCATGCCAAACAAGACAAACAAACCGATTGCATCGAACAGTGAGAACGCAATCGCTGACACGAAACGAATTGGCGAATCCTTCATCACGCCAAAGGTTGGTGTTGCATCAAAAATTCCAGCCAGAAGCATGACGGTTCCAATGATGCCGATGGTGGCACATGATGCCTTGAATGGATTTCGCATCCATGCAAAGCGTGATGATTCTCGCTCTTGCAGTGCCTGCCATGCAAAGCCAATCAATCCGAGGAAGGCGCCATAGAGAAGCACAGAGGACGGTTCAGTCATGCCTTTTGCATATGGAATCATCATCAGTGTGCATCCACCAGCGAAGTTCTGAAGCAATCGCATGTTGCTCGACCACAACCCCGTGAACAAACCAAAAGCCAGCGCAAATGCGAGGGCAAAGTAGACCTCTTCGTAACCGCGCCCAATCGAAAAAATAAACGCTGGAGACAACGCCAAAATGGCTGCAGATCGCTCGCCTATACTCCGATGCACAAAACCGATGAGTGCGAAGAACGCAACCAAAGCAAACGCCTTGATGCTGGCTTCAGAACCGGAATACATCGGGAGAACGGTGCGCTCACCGGCGTCACTCGGATCGCTTACACCCGCTATTTCCGGCCGTAAGTCGCCCCAAGGAAGCCCCCCGTCGTCATCCACCGCCATCTTGACATGGCTGTCGAGACCCAAATCACTGCTGAAGCAGACCACGATGTTGAGCAAAAGTCCGAGCGCAAGCAATCCTTTCCATGTGCGTTCATCTTCGAAATTGAACAGCACCATGAGGGGTGGTTCGGGGGGTGAGGTTCAACCCTTTCGGACACTTCGCACCTGCATGGGCGGAATTCTAGAGGGAGTCAAAGTCGTCGATGTGTCGAGAATTCTTGCTGGCCCATACGCAACTCAAATGCTTGCAGACTTAGGTGCAGAGGTGACGAAAATCGAAGCACCGTGGGGCGATGACACGCGCGGTTGGGGCCCTCCTTTCACCAAGGGCTTTGATGGAAAAGAAGTCGCTGCCTACTTCCTTTCTTGCAATCGAAACAAGACCATTGCTACCTTTGACCTGAAACACGACGCTGATTCGGTCAGGGCGATGATCGCCGAGGCCGACGTGGTGGTTGAGAATTTCAAGCCTGGAACACTGGAACGACTGCTTGGACCAATGCCTTCTGATGTGATTGTTTGTTCGATTTCGGCCTATGGTGCAACCGGCCCGCGCCGCGACGAGCCAGGATACGATGTGGCCCTTCAGGCCCGTTCCGGCATCATGAGCATCACTGGCGAGGCACATGCTGCGCCGGTAAAAGTCGGGGTTGCTTGGATTGATGTCATCACAGGACTCAACGCAGCAAACGCGATCCTTGCTGCACTGTTCAAAAAAGAACGGACTGGGAAGGCTACGCACATCGATATCTCGCTGTGGGATTGCGCCCTTGCTGCACTTGTCAATCAAGCACACAACGCCATGGCGAGCGGGAAAAATCCTGTCGCCATGGGTTCAGCGCACCCGAACCTTGTCCCATACAAGGCGTTTGAAGCGAACGATGGATGGTTCGTTCTTGGCGTTGGTTCCGATGCTCAATGGTCGACCGTGGTCGAACGCCTTGGCCTCGAGGGGGCTGCTGGCTTGGAACAATGGGCCACGAACAAGGGAAGGGTACTGAACCGAGAAGCGGTGGAAACCTGTGTCGCTGCCGCCATCGCCCAACACGGGCGAGGGGAACTGGAAACCATGCTTCATGGCGTGCCGTGCGCTCCTGTGAACACCGTCTTAGAAGCGCTGGCTGATCCTCAAAGCGTGGCCCGTGGGGCCGTCACCCAACACAAGGGCGTGGATGTGCTCGCCAGTCCGTTGCGATTCATGACTCCTCAAAAGGAGAACAACGATGTTTGACCGCCTTCGCGAATGAGCCCCACTTCACGTAATTTGTCGAAGGCGTTGTCCATTCGGCGCTGGCTGAACTGACGCTCAACTTGTAAAAATTGAATCAGGCCCTTTGTGTCAACCTGACCAGGTTCAAGGTCGGCGTCTGCCACTTCGTTTGCAGGGTGATCGTGGAAGATGGCACGGATTTCATCCAGACGTTCTGGGACCTCCTTGTCCTTCGCCTCACAAACGGCCTCAATCGTTCCATGGGCCTTGATGAGTTTCATCCCAGTCTTTGGACCAATGCCACGAATTCCCGGGTGGAAGTCAGTTCCAATCATAATTGCAAGGTCGATCAGTTGAGCACGGGTGAGTTCGTTCTCTGAAAGCACCTCGTCCAAGATGATCTTCTGTGCTTGGACCACACGACCATGTTGCTTGGAACCGTGGCTCATCAAATTACGAACGAGCAAAGGCGTTCCGTACAACAGCGCATCCCAATCCTGGGTCGCCACCACATCGAGTTGTCCTTTCGCAGCCATCACAGCAGCTTGGCCTTCACCTTCTGCTTTGGCGTCAACCCAAGGAACGCCAAGAAGGTCGAGAAGTTGCTTGGTCTCCGCAACCATCTCAGGCGAATAATGCATGATCCGCTGCGCCATTTTCTGGGCGAGGGGGAAGTCGCCTGCTGCGAGTGCTTCTTTGTGAATGCGTTCCGCTTCAACACGGCGTGCACGGCGTTGAGCGATTTCTTCTGCTTTGAGTTCTGGTGCTGTTCCATCGAACACGTACACCGGCTTGATGCCTGCTGCAAGCAAGGTCGTGGTTCGATTGAGGAACCCCATGAGATGCGAGACGACTTTTCCATTTTCTGCACGCAGAGGTCCACCATCGCCTTGTGGCGAGCGGTCTCGCATCGTTGTCAAAAATTGGAACGCCGTAAGGAAGGCATCAACACCAACCCGCTTGCCAGCGAGGCTGTTCAAATCGATGGTCTCCGGGGAGGTGATGTCTCGAAGGTTGCAGCCCATGGATTTCTCAACGGGTGAGGGTATGTTGTTGTTGGCATCCGAACCCGTCAAGAAGTTGGGGGGCAAGCGCTTGACATGGTGAGGCACATTGCATGCTTGCGCGGGTGGCATCCTGCGCTTGCGCGGGCAGAAATTGCTGCCTTGTTACCAGAGATGACCGTCACTCGACTCGATGGGCGACGGTTGCTGGCATTGGCTGGCGAGAGCGAAGAGATGGCTTTGGCTGAAGCTGTGGCGGTTTCAAGCGGCTGCCAAGCAATCCTATGCCACGCCATTGTATGGCCCTGTGAGGGCGAGGCAACCATCGACCGCTTCATGCCAGTCATTCTTGAACACCTCAACAACCACCCACGTGATGGGACGGTGGCGGTGCGTGCTTGGCGCCATGAAGGGCGCATCGAAGGCGTTGGTCCAAGTCGCCTTGCACAGCGCATAGGAGGGCGTTTGCATGACATGGGTTATGCGATTGATCTCGAACATCCTCAACACCGCTTTGGCGTGGTGATCGATGCAAGTTCAAACACCATTGCCTGTGGTTGGATGCTTGGCTTTGGCGATGAATCCGATGGTGTGTCTTCCAGAAAGGCCGCTGAACGCCCTTTCTTCAAACCAGTGAGCCTTGACCCACGGCTGGCACGCCTTGCCGTGAACCTTGCATCAGGACCTGTTGGCAAGGGCGCCACCATCGATGTGATGACTGGAACGGGTGGATTCCTCATTGAGGCGGCGCTATCAAACCGGATCGCAGTTGGGCTTGACCTCGACCCAATGATGGTGGAAGGAACCATTGAGAACTTAGAGTGGGCGTTGAACGCAGAAGGGAAAACTGAACACAGTGCAATGGTTCTTACTGGTGATGCCACAAAACTGACCGAGGCCCTTGGCGAACTTGGCGCACCCATCTGCGGGTTTGTTCTCGACCCACCGTATGGTCGCAACTCCCAAGGCTCCCTCGAACCGATGGCATTGCTGGAAAGCGTGCTCGCCAGCGCTCAGGAAGTCGCGAACACTGACGCTGGATTGGTGTTGATTCTCCCCATTCATCCGATGGGTGAACATCCAGACGAGCCGATTCCAAGCCGAGCGGACATCAACTTGCTACATGGCGATTGGCAGGAGATTGAACATGCCCTTCGTAACGCACACTGGTCAGTTCAAAACCGATGGGTGGAACATGTGCATGCGAGCCTAAGCCGGCTCATACTTCACGCAACAATTGCTCCTCAAGATTGAGCAGCGTGATCGCATCTTCTTCAGATGGATTTGGGAATTGAGAGCGGTGAGGGCATCCTTCATCGAGAATAGCTTCATCCTGATCGTTGAGCACATTGGGGTATGTGCGGCAGCCTCGTGGTCGCACCTCGTAGACCGAACACATGCCTTCGGCGTTGACATCGGCTGATGAGGTCAACAAGAACACGCACGCTCGGGTTGTTTCATCGTTCAGCAATGTAAGGACACCGTTATTTTTCCATGTGAACGAATCGACATCAATGCCGGTGCGGCGGGACAAGAGGGATGCTTCAGCCTTCGTGAGCGGCATCGTCGTCTCCCTACAACACGCTGAACATCCCGTTGGAATGCACGGAAGTGAGCGGGCCATGTTCGTTGGAAACGACCCGCCTTATTCAAGAAGGGTGGCCATCTCGCTTGGAATACGGGCGATTAGGGTAGCCTGGATATCCTGTCGGGCTTCGAACCCGACGACGCGGGTTCGAATCCTGCATCGCCCACCAGCACCCTGTGTAATCTGCGGAGCGTATTGGCCATTCAGCGGGACCAGTATTGAACCGTTTCATCGCCCCACTGCTCATTGGAGCCACGGACAAGACCTGCTTGTTGGAGCATCGAATCATCAATCTTCGAAGGCACTGGTTCGACGTGTTCAACGCTGCTTTCGACGAGGAAGAACTCATCGACAAGACCTGCCTGTAGGAACTGTTGGACCGTTGTTGGCCCTCCTTCGACAAGAAGTCGCTGAATTTCACGGTCACCAAGTTGATTCAGAAGCGCCTCGAGTCCTCTGAAGTTCGATGTCATGTGGAGTGTTTCCAGTCCATCCTGAAGCAAGGCAGCGCTGGGATTAATCCGGTTGTTTGGATCAATCACGACCCGAAGCGGTTGGCGATCTGTTTCCACTCGACGAATTGTGAGGGTTGGATTGTCCCTTTCGACGGTTTCTGCTCCGACAAGGATGGCGTCGCATTCCTTGCGCAGTTGATGCACGCAGTCGAGGCATGCTTCGGAGGTGAAGCGTTGTGCTTGAGCCGAGCGGTCGTCGACCGAACCATTGCAATCGACCGCCATTTTCACCGTCACCATTGGCCTTCTGTGGGTGCACCAGTGCATGAACGGGCGCATCTGCGAGCCTGCTTCTTTTTGCAAAAGACCGTATCGAACCTCAATACCTGCTGTTTCAAGCACTTCGAAGCCAGAGCCCCTGACAGTTGGATTTGGATCGGGATGAGCCACGATGACCTCCTTTACCCCTGCCCACATCAATGCCTCAGTGCACGGAGGCGTTCTGCCAAAATGGTTGCAAGGCTCGAGGGTGACAAAAGCTGTGGCTCCGTTCGGGGAAAACCCGTTCTTCTCAGCGTCGTGGATGGCCATTTGTTCGGCATGAAGCCCGCCTAAATGATCGTGCCAACCTTCTGCAATAACTTGGCCTTGCTTAACCAAGACACAGCCAACCAAGGGGTTTGGACTGACCCGGCCACGGCCCCGTTCAGCGACATCGAGGGCCCTTCGCATGAAGCCCTCTTCAGCTGCTGTCCATGGACTCGCCATGGCCCTCCCACTTCGGTTGGGTTCAAGACATCTTGCATTTCACCTCAACAGTGATCCTCTCAATCGGGGTACTGAAGCCCTTCAATCCCATCCATTGTATGACATCATGATGATATATGCACAATGAATGAGTTTTCACCCGTAGTGATTTATGCGATAATTAGTTTTGGAAAGAGAAGGTTTCAAACCACTGACTGCTCTCTTCAGACTATGTCAACCAATGATGTGACGGCTGGACCTACCCCTCTTGAATTTGAAGCCGATCCGTCTACAAAAATGAAAAAAGGCGCTCACAAGCCGGTTTTTGCACAACTTTTCAAAGCCAAGCCAAAAAAGGTGAAGGTTACAAAGCGAATCCATCTTTTGGTCAATCCTTACGCTGGGTCCAGAAGTGGGCGAAAAATTGGGGAGCAAGCGAAAGCCCTTTTGGAAGCCGCTGGAAAAACAGTGGAAGCATACCACTCAGCTTATGCAGGCCATTTGATGGAGATCGCGCAAGGTCTCGAACTCAAAGCCAATGACCTCGTTGCGGTTGTTGGTGGCGATGGAAGTCTTTCAGAAGTCATCACAGGAAGAATGAGGGCTGAATCCGGCAAAAAGGAATTATTCGCATTGATTCCCGCAGGAACTGGAAATTCGATGGCGCATGACCTCGGGCTGTCATCGGTTGAGCAAGCCGTCGATGCAATTGTCAGCGGTGCTCGCCATTCCATTGACTTGGCAAGAGTGGAGATGGTGAACGGGCTTCCTGGTTCTGAAAACGGTACAACGGTTCGTTTCAGTCACAACCTCGTCACGTGGGGTCTCGGCGTCGATTCAACAATCAAGGCTGAGAAGATGCGCTGGATGGGCCCTGTAAGGTATGATGTAGGAATCCTGATGGCAATCATGGCCAACAACAGAAGGCACGCTACATTAACCCTTGATGGCGTTACGATGGAGGACGATTACACACTCTTCCTGATTCAAAACACGCAAACTGGTGGCTCAAGGCTTCCTTTAGCACCCGGGGCGACCCTTGATGATGGGTTCATGGATATTGGAATTTTGAAGAAAATGACCCGTCGAGATGTTCTCAAGGCGTTTGGAATGCTCAAAAAAGAAGGGCGGCATGTGTTCCATCCTCGCGTTGATTATCATCGATTCAAGACGCTCTCAATCGACACACCCGCGCCTGCAGCGATCAACATAGATGGCGAGAACATCGGCTCAACCCCACTCTCAATGGAAGTTTTACCAAACGCTGTGGAAATTTGCCTACCTGCATCAGAATGAGAAATCCGAGAAATCTTCCTCGTCTTGGAAGGTTTCCTTTTCCGCTCGACTTGGCGCCTCGTATGCCGGTGTTTCTTCTTCGACCGGTTTTGCAGCTGCCCTTCGCTTTCGAACGGTTTTCTTCTTCGGAGGTTGCTTCGGCTCAGGTGCCGAAGATCGAGTTGGTGCCACGCTGGAAAAGTGCTCACGGGCAACTGGCTCTGGTTGTGTTGAAGTGACACTTGTTGGAGCACTGCTCGAACGATTCGATGCATCCCAAACTGAGGGTTGGCTCGAGGTGATGCTTGAGGCCACAGTGGGGGAGGAGGGCGTCATTTCCTCCATCTCCTGTGCAGCAGAGGTAACAACGACGGACGATTTCCCACTGGAAGATGAAATTGGGGCGGCATCGTCATCGTTTGACAAGATACTGTCCATGTCAAAACCTGCAAGCCCTGGTTTCTTCGAGGTTTTCGTAGGTGCTGGCGTGTCTTTTTTGGCAGCCGACCGCTGTTCTTGCTTGCGGGTTGTCGGTGAAGACATCCCGGAAGATTTGGCTTTCTTGACGTCTTGCTTTACCTTCTTGATGTTGTCAATTCCAACTTGGCCAAGTAAGGTCTTCATCGTGTCTCGAGCACCTTTCATGACGAACATCTTGGAAAGGACAAACGAGGCAACTGCGCCACCAATACCGACGACGAAGAACATCAAAACAAAGCCTGTACGCCCGAGGATTGGCACATCGCCATGCACCCACTCGTCATCAGCGTCTCCACTGGAGGAAACGCTTGCACCTTCGAGGTTGATGCTTGTCACCATGACGAAGAGTTGTTCCCGGTTTTGATTGCCGATAAGGACGGTGCAGTCATCCCCAACGGTCTGACTGGAATGGTATCCGTATGCATTGCTTGCATTGCTTGCCACCAAGTAGCCTTCAACGCTGACTGGCTGATGCCATTCGCCCAACGAGAGCATGCCATCGTGAACGGATTCAGTGGTTGGAATCAAACCGAGGATGTACCAACGGGATTCCTCATCAGCGTCGATTTCGTCGAGATCAACTGTTCCTGCTCCCGTTTGTGGGTTAAGTGGGTCGTTCCACTCTTTCAAATCAACACGCGCACCCTCGCCCTCGAGCATATCAGAGGCTTGGTTGAAGGACATTGATTGAATTGCAACGCTCGATGTAACAGCAGCGCCAATGCCTGTTACTGCAGCATCGTGCGAGGCGTACATTTGGCTCGCAGCAAGGTAGCCAGTGAATTTGACTGGCATGCTTTTGTTGGTACCCATCTCTTGTTCCCCAGGTGAACATCCGACAGCTTGTAAATCGTCGAGGTTTTGTTCAACTGGACCAAGGTTACTGGTAATGCTGGTTGAGGCTCGATCAAAGTCAACCTCAACACCGCCGTTGTCTGCACCCCATGAGGCAGTTGTGGGCCCAAAGCAGCCGGCAAGCAGCATCAGACTGAACAGGGCTATGGCGAAAGCACCTCGGCGCATATTTGTCCAAGGGGTGCTTTAGTTTGAGAACTCTTCCCTCATGGCGGGTTGAATAAACACACCAAGTGGGGTCGAAAATGGCGCAGAGAGAGGGATTCGAACCCCCGTGTCTAGGAGACAGTGGATTTCAAGTCCACCGCAATACCGGGCTATGCGATCTCTGCAACAGGCCGTCGGGGGCATCACCCCATCATACTGTTTTCGGCTCGCCCACCTTGAGAAAATCACGCATTGTGTTCCTTTCTCATTGCGATGGTGACAGCAGCAATACCGAATGCTGAAAGAGCAATACCAAACGTAAGCCCGGGCATTCCTTCGCTATCACTCGGGTCGGTTTGGCCGTCGAGTGTTGCTTCCACATCCGCTCGGAAATCATCTGCTTGCCATGAATCGCCAGTCCATGCCACGGTTGGCGACATGCCGTCGAGAATGTAGGTAATTGTCGAATGACCCACTGAGTAATCGATCACTGTGTCCGCCGAGGCAACGCATGACAGGCGATCGTCTTCTGCCCATTCATATCCTTCATCACACATGCAGTGCTTTCCTTCGCCTGAGCCCATTTCCCAGCCATGATCGTTGCACACACCTGCTTCAACTTCCTCACGGAGCGTCGCACCTGGTGGAGGAATCTCAGATGCATTGGTGGAGTTGGGCGCCCATGCAATGTACATTGGTTCAATCAAATCATCCATGCCAACTTGGGAAGCGTCCCACGATGAACTGGTCATGTTCCAAGCAAAGAGGCTCCACCACCATGAGTAATCTGTTGGAGCTGCAACATCATCAATGGATTCCATGTAATGGCCATATTGACTTTCGCTGATGGTGGTGTTAAGCCCTGCACCGGTGAAGGCGCCCATTGAAAGGTGCCATGCGGTCATTTCCTCGATGGTGTGGCTGGCGGTTGTGTTGTCAGGGAACAAGACTTGCATGGTGGCATCATCGCCTTGCGGTGCAGCCAACAAGGAAGTGTTTGCATTCGACGCTGCCCAAGCAAGTTGGGAGTGTTCAAGGGCATCGATTGAGTCGATGCCAACAGGGGACTCTTCCCATTCACCTGATGTTTCATTGTGAAGGAGGATGGACCACCACCACGAATAATCTGAAGGTGACTCAACACCTTCAATCGCAGTTACATAGTGACCATATTGGCTCTCTGATGCGTTGATGCTCCAGTTTGCGCCGTACGCCATTGCTTGCGTCAAGTCCCAGCCTGTTGGTTGGAACATGAGTTCTGACGTATTCCCCGTTGATGGATCGACATGGGTCACTGTTGGTTCTTGATTTACACCAATGTGAGCATCAATGACCTCTTGCTCCACGAGAACTCCAAAGTTGCGATAGACATCAGCTAAGACCTCTTTATCACCAGTAAGGTGAGGCCAATCGACGCCGTGCAGCTCTGTGTATGCCGTGAGTGCTTCGGGCGTGTCTCGGTCTGGGTCCACTGAGATGGAAACAAACTCGACACGTTCAGCATCACTTGCCGAGAGACCCTCTTGCACCAGCCGGAGTGATTGTGTGATGACTGGGCAGACATCTGGACATGAAGTAAAGATGAACGAAACAACCGTTACGTCACCATCCAAGGTTGAAAATGTGAAATTTTCCCCCTGCTGGTCGATCAGTGTGAAGTCGACAATGTCGTTTCGAGACAGTTGGTGTCCTTTGTAGGAAGCCGCGGTTGGTGTGGCAGCAACAAGCAGAGCGAAGCAAAGGGCTACAGTCAGCAACTTTCGTAGGTGCATGGTCTCTTCCCCCCTTGGAGAGGGTTTGAATCTTCCCACATACTGGACTATCGTTCTGTTGCATACGACCAGTCTGGTGTGCACCAACTTGGAAGGCCGGTGACTCCTTCAGGGTTGGATAGACCAATGCCCCAAAGCATGAGGGCAACGAAGATCCAAGGGAACATGAACGTGATGTTGAACCACTTGTGCTCGTCCTTTAAGTGCATAAAATATGCAGCAATTCCGTATCCCTTGACAATACCAACAACGATCAATATAGCCCATACAGCGGACCTGCTGATGGAAATTTCTGTTCCTGGAACCGTTTCGAAGAAAACGGCACCAAGTTCAAACAATGTAAACACCATCAAGACGATGAAGTTCCAAAAATAGATGTCTTTGCCCATGTATAATTTTGCGTGTTCTCCCATAATCTCACCTCAATACAAATAGAATGCTGGGAAGATAACCACCCAAGCCAGGTCGACAAAGTGCCAGTACAAACCGAAGTATTCGATGCCCTGTGCGTTGTCCTCGTCAAAGCCAACAGTGTCCGCCTTGAACACAAGGTACAGCATGATCAACAGGCCGATGAAGACGTGAAGACCGTGTGCGCCGGTAGCGATGTAAAAGATAGAACCTTGAACTGTGCCAATGGTGAACCCTTCAGCAACCAAGTGACTCCACTCAACAAGTTTGAGCACGATGAACAGAGAACCAAGCATGAGCGTGGCGATGAGGTAATTTCGCACCGCTGCCTTTCGCGTTGGCATGAGTTTGCCCATGAAGCCCTTCGGAGCCTCCCACTTTGCGTTCTTAGCAGTCTTGAGTGCAAGAACGATTGTGTAAGAAGAGATGATCAACGCAAAGGTGTTGATTCCACCAGGCAAGAGCGTCCAGAAGTCACCAACAGATTCTCCAAAGCCGTCGACCTTTGCGCCACCAGGGCGAAGGTAATCGGATGCTGTGAGCACCCAGTCGTCTTCCGAACGGCAGCCTTCAAAACCGCCGTTGCTGTTTTCGAATGCCCACTTTGTGCACCATTCTGTGCGCATCCTGAGATAGGAAGAGAAGAAGGTTGCGAAGACCATGATTTCAGACATGATGAAGACCCAAAGACCAACCTTGCGGATGTGGTCGCCTTCGAACGGATAGGAAGTTGCAATTTGCTCGCCGTGGCCAATGAACGGCAAGTCTTCAAACCACCAATTTGCCACTGCAATCACGATGATCAGCAAACCTGACACGCTGATTCCAAGCATGCCGAGTTCGGCGGTCACGGTGTCGTCGAGCAGTGCTTTGCATGCAACGATGAAATCCGGAAGTCCCCAAAGGAACACCATAATACCGAAAGCGAAGATAATCGGTGAAGCAGAGCCGTGATGCTCGTGTTCATCATGATGGTCATCGTGATGGTCGTCTGCCTTTGGTTTGCTGGCATTCAAGAATCCGCCAAGTCCGATGAAGGTTGCATAGGCGCCTGCGATGAACAGCATGGTCACGCCCGCAACTCGGTACGTGAGGTAGGAGAGGTGAGCCGCAATTTCTGCGTTGTGAGCCTCTTCCTTAGCGATGTAGAGGGGCTCGCTATGATCTGAACCATTGACGGTCCCGTCAGCAACGCCAGCGCTCCATTCGTCCTTTGCATCCTCGTAGTGGTGATGTTCATCTTCCCAAGTGTGATGCTTGTTTTCTGCAACAAACACGCCGAGGACAGCAAAACCGACGATGCCGACGGTCAAGATCATTCCAGCCATCATAACGGCGCGCAGCCAAGTGCTGTTCGCAACGTGATTTCCATGTCCGCTCATTCTTCGACCCCCTTTGCAAGTGGTGTTGCCAACTTCTTCAGCGGGCTGACCTTCTTTTCTCCAGTGCCGTGGTGGCCATAGAGTTCGTTCATGTCGCCTTGTGTTGGGATGTCATGGAACGACGGAGTTGGTGGTGGCGAAGTGGTCATCCATTCAAGCGACCAACCGCCCCATGGATCGTTGCCTGCTGGTTCACCATGCCGGTTGGAACGAATGATGTTCCATACCAAGAGCAGTTGGCTTAGACCAAAGATGAACGAGAAGATGCTGACTGCCATGTTGTACTCGGCAAATCCGCTTTCAGTGGTGTAGCTGTGTGTTCGCCGTGGCATGCCCATGATTCCAAGGGCGTGCATTGGCCAGAAAGTTGCGTTGTAGGAAGCAAATCCAATCAAGAAGTGCCAGAGGCCCAGCGTTTCGTTGAGCTTGCGACCTGTTGCCTTGGGGTACCAGTAGTAAACACCAGAGAACAGGGCGAAGACAGTGCCGCCAATGAACACGTAGTGGAAGTGAGCCACAACGAAGTACGAATCATGGAAGTGAACATCAAGTCCAGCCACAGGGAAGAACATTCCAGAGATTCCACCGAGGGTGAAGGTCACAAGGAACCCAAGTGACCACAGGGTGTGCGTGCGCATCACCAGACTACCGCCCCAAATGGTCGCAAGCCAGTTGAACACCTTTGCACCGGTCGGGATTGCGACCGCCATTGTGGTGATCATGAACGCTGCTCGCCAGAAAGGATCCATACCTGAGGTGAGCATGTGGTGGCCCCAAACGATGAAGCCCACAATACCGATTCCAGCCATAGCAAACACCATTGATTTGTAACCAAAAATGGAGCGTCGTGCGCTTGTTGCCAGCACTTCAGAAACAATTCCGAACGCCGGAACAACAACGACGTACACTTCTGGGTGACCGAAGAACCAGAACAGATGTTGGAACAAGAGCGAGTCGCCACCTGCCGTAAAGAACACCGTTCCGAGCGTGTGATCGAAGAGAAGGAAAGCAACGCCGATGATGAACGCTGGAAGCGACATGTAGAGCATGAAGACGCTCACGAAGACAGACCAAGCAAACAATGGCATCTTCATGAAGGTAACACCGGGAGCGCGCATTGTAAACACGGTGGTGATGAAGTTCACACCACCAAGCGTCGATGAGGCGCCAAGCATCAGAATTCCAGATATGAACGCCGTCGTTCCAGGATTCGAACCATACTGGGCGAGTTCAGCTCCAAGGTTCGACTCGGTAAGCGAAGAATATGGCGGATACATAACCCATGTAATATCTGCACCTTCGCCAGACCAGATTCCAGCGTAGATCAGTGGGCTTGAGAACACGAGGAGCCAAAGACCCATGGCGTTAATTCGTGGGAACGCAAGGTCCTTTGCTCCGATTTGAAGCGGAAGGACATAGTTCATGAAACCGGCAATCATTGGCATGGCTGCAAGGAAAATCATTGTCGTACCGTGCAGGGTGAAGAACGAATTGTATTCGGTTTCAGTGAGGAAGGTGTTCTCCGGCAGCGATAGCTGAATGCGGAAGAGGAGTGCAAGAACACCACCAACGAGGAAGAATGTGAACCCGTAGAGGAAGTAGAGGATTCCGACTTCCTTGTGGTCGGTTGTGGTCAACCATGGCTTGAGGTATGACCAGAAATTTTCGATGGTGAAGGTGCTTGGGGAGCGTGCGTAGAAGACGTACATTACGCCGAGAAGCACGAGTCCAAGGGCCAGACCGATGGCTGTGATCAAAACCACGAGTGCACGAGCGCTTGGGGCAATGTCGCCTGCGTTTGCACCTGGAATTACAAAGTCTGCTTGGTTCCAGTAGTCGCCGCCGGATCCTGCACCACCGTTGACTGCGTTTCCGTAAATGGTGATTTCGACGACCTTGCCGTCATCGCCTGGTGCAACCCATTCGAAGTCCCACGATCGGACGCTGTTGCCTTCAGCGGTGTGCGTTAGGCCGCCATCCATATCGTGGCCAAGGGATTCGTTCACGGTTGAAACCATGCCTGAAGATGTGAGGATTCGGAAACCACCTGCGTGACCGTTCCACGGATCTGCTCCTTCGGTGCTGCCACCGTTGTGAAGTTCCATTGCGTCGTTGACGACGGTCACCGTGAAGGCGTACGTTTCGCTTGCGTTGAATGTGTCTGGAAGTCCTTCGACGACGACAGACGTGTCGCCAGAAGCACCGCCGTGACAGGTACATCCGTTGTCACCAGCCGCTCCGATACCAGTCGGCATAGCCTCGAATTGAGGCGATGCTGCGAGCATGAGGAGCATGAGTGCAACAAGGGTGAGTGCGCGGGTTCGCATCAGTATCCACCTCCATCTGCGGATCCTGCATCATTTGAGGCGGAGTGTTGTTTCTTCACACCGGTGTCGACTTCACATGTTTCACCCTCTGGTGCGACGACGGTGACTTGGCCTTGCATCTTCGAGTGGTCGAGGCCACAGTATTCAGCGCAGCGGATTGGGAATGTACCCAAGTCGTCTGGTTGTGCGTACATGACAGTACCAGATTCAAGGCCGGGCACCAAGTCTTCCTTAACACCCCATTCAGGGAGCCAGAACGAGTGTTGAACGCCGACATAGTTTGGATTCGATGCATCGGATGGGCGTGAGTGAAGGGTCATGATGGCAACATCGTCGCATGGGAGGAGGAGGTGCTCTCCGCCAGCGCTGGAGAGAATTGTTCCAACTGGCAAGTGTTCCCATGTGTGGAGCAAGTGGTCCTCTGCGTCGAAAACGGTGATCTTCGAGTGGAGTTCAGCATCGAACATCATGCCTGTGAATTCACGCATGCCCGTGGTTGTGTTCATTGCGTAATCCGTTTCAACACCGTCGATGGCAATGGTGACGTTGGTGGCCGTTGTGTTGTGGGCGTGAATCATCAGCATGTTGCCGGTCCATTCAACATCGATGTCGGTGCCAGGGTCTTCCCAAGTAAGGGATTCAGTGTAATGGAACTCCCAGAACCATTGCTTTCCAATGATGTCAATTTCGAAGGTGTCTTCACCTTCTGCAACCTGCCAAACGGCTGTGTTGGAGGCGAGGGCCATCATTGTCAGCCAAACAACAAGGAGCGTTGGCAGGACATAGAACAGCACTTCGAGCTTTGTGTTGTGCGAATCAACAGGGAAGGAGCCAACTTCAATGTGGTATTTCTCCATGTTTTCAACAGGCTCGACGCCGTCGCGGTAGCGCAGCATAGCGATGAACATCCACCCGAAAGTGAAAATTCCAACAATGATGCTCCAAAACATGAACTTGTCGTAAAGGACGGTGAAAACAGTGTCTTCAGCAGGCATAGATTACCCTCATGTGAATGGCCGTAGATACCGGTCTTAAACCCTTGGCGATAGCGCCTTCTTGAGTGAGGTCTTTCAGACACCCTCTTCCGCGTTCCAGTGGCCCGTTTTTTGTACGAAAATGTACTCCTTTTATACCCCTTTTCAGGTGTGTTAACTTGATAAATAATGAGTAAAATGGAGCGCTGTGTCCCTCGCGTCTTGCCTTCAAACGACATTTGAAGAGGGAGTTCTCTTGAGCATCGAGGTTCAACCGGGAGCGCACCACAATCAAATTGGCGAAGTGAATGCTTGGCGTTCGCGCCTGAACATTGCCGTTCGCGCCCAAGCCCAAAAGGGAATGGCGAACAAGGCGATTCTCGAATGCCTTAGTACCTCACTCAGTGTGCCACGATCGTCGTTGAGCATCGTCAGTGGCCACACTTCAAAGAAGAAAACCGTGAAGTTTGACAACATCAGCGAAAAAACACTCCTTGAAGCGCTTAGGGAGGCTATGGATTAACCATGTCACGAGACACCAGGCACCGGTCGCCTCTTGGCGCCGGCGATGCCGCCCTTCGTTTCAGAATCGCAGGGCAAGCCCTCGGCGAAGCGAGGGCACTGAATCGGGAGGAGCATTGGCCCGTCTTGGTTGAAGGGAAGCGGGACAAATTAGCACTCACAGCGCTTGGTTTCACTGGCCCAATCGAGGTTTTGAACAGAGGTTGGCCTTTGGAGCGCCTGATTGCCTACCTCTACGAGTCCTACGGGCCACGGCGGTCAAGCGATGGTGGGCCCGCCCTTTCGATCCTCATGGACTGGGACAGAACTGGAGGGCGCCTGCAAAATGAGTTGCGGCGGCGCATGGAAGGGATGGACATCAAAATCTCCGAAGACCTTCGTAAAGTCTTGATGAAAGCGCTCAAGCCTGAAACGAGGGTGGTCGAATCCCTTCGCAGCATGGCCCACGAACTCGGACCTTTTGTTGATGAATACGACGAAGTTTCGCACTGAATCATCGGCTTCACTGTTCGAGTCCTTCGACACACCGTTGAACAATATGCATCAATCATCCGATGCATCGTCAGGGATTGGTGCAGGGCGCGTCCGCCCGTCTTCCTTGACCGTGTTGAGCACGACGTGTGTGTAAGAACGAGCCACGCCTTCAAGGGTAAAAACGGTCTTTGTGAGATCGTCCAAATCCGCTCGGTCTTTCACGCGAGCAAGAACCATTGAGTCCCAATCGCCCGTGACGTCATACACCGCAAACACCCGTGGATCAGCAGCAATTTGTGCCTGAACATCAAGCATGCGTCCTTTGACAATCCGTAGACCTGCCATAATGGTCATCGACCATCCCACGGCGCTTGGATCGAGAATGACGCTGTAACCTTGGATCACGTTCATTTCTTCGAGCCGACGGAGGCGGTTGAGGACCGTTCCTTGGGCAATACCGACCCTTCGAGCGAGGGCTCTTTGACTGGTGCGTGCATCTTCAAGCAACACTTCGAGAATCGCCCGGTCCGTGTCATCGAGGTTCATGCATCCCCACCATCCGTTGCTTGCTTTGGCTTGTCTTGAACGCTTCGGAGTGCTTCGTGTGCCGAGGGCAGACGGAGGTACTGCGTCCACGAACCAAGTTCTTCAACTTCGACGTTGAGCGATACATGGCAGTCATTGGCCTCGCTTTGCTTGAGGCGAAGTGTGAACTCGTGATGGTTGCCCGCTGATATCTTGACGCGCTTGAACCCACCACGGACCGCCCACGGTTCAGCAACACTGCAACCGTTTAGAGCCAAGGGCTGGGTGCCCGCCTGTACCCTGAATTGAAGGACAGCAGGTTCGGAAGAAGTCCACTGAGCATCGATTCTTGGCATTCCCTTCTCGCGTTTGAAGGAACCCATCACGGCACCAGATGCAACCACCAAGCAGAGGATTAGAAGAAAACCAGGAAGGAAAAAATCGCCCGCAGAGGAACCGTCCCAAGTGGTCGGAATTGGGGTTGTATAAAGGCCGAGCAAACGATTTTCGTTTTCATCTTCGAGCCCACCAAAGAACGCCAGTGTGATGTGCCATCCATGAGGTTGTTGATCGAAATCAACGCCAGCGGCTTCAAGGTGGGTTGAAGGAACAACCCATGTCGCTTCTGTGGTGTTGTTCGCTTGCACTGAAAAACCGACTTGGGGCATCATGTCTCGGACGAGATTGTGTGCCACACGACCGTGATGGTCGATGGCTCGATCCTCTGTGATGAAAATGGAGAGAACGGTGTCGTTGCTCAGGTCGGTGAGTGGCGTCAATTCCACTGGCAGGTGAATCGCAATTCCGCCCTGTTCATCCATCATCAGCTGAATTGACCCTTCCAGCGTCAACACAGGTTCAGTGAGCAAGAGCGTTTTTGCCGTCGCTTCCTGATCTTGTTCGTTGAATACAGTCGTGGAGGTGCCATCCATTTTCAGTTGGCCTTGGCGTGCTTTAGCGTCATCATCCGGCCAATTTGAACCAGTCTCATCGCTCCATGACCACCACGTCAAATGCAGGTGTTCTGGCACATCTTGAGGGGCATTTGCTGCTTGATCGAGAAAGGTTTCGACAAGCATTCTTGATGGCGGCTCTTGAGCAGGAATTGCTGTAGAGACTGTTTCTGTCGGCCCATCGGCTGCATGAGCGAATGGCGCAGCACACGTGGCAAGGAGAAGGAGCATCAACGGCACGGCATACCTTTGCATCGCTTCACCTCATTCTTCCTCGTCCGCTTCCGAAGGCATCCCGAGTTTCATGCGCAGAACATCGCGACCCACCCTGTCCATCATCAATGTGAGACGAGCCCCCACCCAGCCTGACACAAGCGCCGTTCCGCATGGCAATTCACATGAGAGCAACACGGGGCCTTCCTCTTCAATCGGGCCGTAGAGTTCTGTGTACTCTTCCATCAATGGCGCCCAGCCTTGGAGCATCCGTTTGAGAACCTCAATTTTCAAGGCCGGTGTTGGCGCTGTAATCAATGCACGGAGCGCAGGGACGGATTCTTGACGGGAGCGCCAAATCTTCCTCTTTTGAGTGAAAGCCGGCAACCCAACATGAATGAGTTTCAGCGGATGGAAGGTGCCTGCTGGCGACAAGTTGCCCTTTTTGTTTGGACATTGGCGATTAAAGATTCGATCCTCGACTAATTTTGGTGCGATGTTCAATCGCTTTCCGCGGTGCCACCATGACCATTCGGCGTCGTTAAGGCCGTATCGTTCCTGCACTTCATCGACAATTGGTTGAGGGGCGGGGAAGATGGAGTGGCGGTTTGGTTGGGGGGCATCGAGCACCTTTGGAACCCAACCAGAGTCGGGGTTTTGGTAGCGCTTGGGGATGAAACTTCGAGCGACGTTTTCCGGTGTTGCCTCTGGCTTGTGACGGAGTTGAGCAACAAAGAAGCCCCCCGTATTGTTGTCTTGGTGGTACAAACGAATGCACTGAACAAGGCTTGCTTCAATCGAATTTTCGAAGGCTGAATCAAGTTCAAGTTCGAGTTCTTCAGCCATCGTCTGTCGTTGACTTGGCGGAAAATGTGATGGCTTAATCGAAGGGGCAGTAAGTGCATCACTGCCAGCATATGGGTGGCCCTCTTGGTCCAGAATATCCCATGTTTGAAGACCGGAGTGGAGGGTCAACCCTTCGAAGTTCGAACGATCAATTTCAACGAGTTCAAGCCAAGGTGCACGGCGAAGCAGTTCCGCTACAACTGCTTCGTTTTCACACGGGTCTAAGCTGCACGTCGAGTAAACTAAATCATGGCCTGGGCGCAACAACATTGCCCCTCGATAGGCAATTTCCACCTGAAGATTGAACATACTTCGACCGTCTCGCGGTGACCATTTCCACCATACGTTGCGATTCTTTCGAGATGTTGCAGAACCTGTGCACGGTACATCTGCTACGATTCCGTCATACCCCGGCGGGGGGATTCGTCCAAGATGACGGCCATCCTGTTGGTTGATGAGCATGTTCGAAATTGCCAAACGGCCTCGATTGGACACAAGCATGTTGACGCGGCCGGAAGCCGGCTCATTGGCGACGACCACACCGTTTGGGTGGATTGCTTCAGCAATTTGTGTTGCTTTTGACCCGGGCGCGGCGCACATGTCGAGGATCAGTTCATCTGAACGTGGATTTAAGACAAGCACTGGAAGCATGCTGGCGGCCTCTTGACGGGTGATGCGACCGGATTCATGGAGCAGCGCCATGATGTGTTTTGCCTGAGCGTCAGGGGCTTGGCCACGGGCAAATGGCATCTGCCAAGCAAAACCATCCTTGGCCCAGTGGATTGGTGCGCCACCAATGGATCGTAGAATGGATTCAGTCCATGCTCGATCGTATCGCCCCGGTGTAATTCGGAAGGTTTCAGGCAGCGGTTCCGTAGCGTAGTTCAGCCACTCATCTACGTCGAGGCCGAGGTTTGCTGCCAACCTCGACAAAGGCGTATCCTTTGCCACGGCGAGGAGGTCTTGGTCTTGCCATTCCCCCCGCGACATGGTTTGGGGTTCGGCCACATCACTATGTTGCTTCCGCCATGCTCAAGGAGTGAACCCCTGTGGTTCGCGTGATGTTGGGCGACACCTTCCCGTGGTTTTTCCCAACACTGGCATTGGTGTTGTGCTCGTGGTTGGCGATTGCATCCATTGAGAAGGGGCGTGCCCAATCACTGGTTGGCTCAGCCGTTCGATGGACGCCTCCTGTGATGTTTGGATGCTTGCTGCTTCACCGTTTTGTCTCGATCATGCAACTTGATGCAACCCACATGGAAGTGTTGCAGTACCTTCCGAAAGATGCTTCCCTCGGTGAACGGCTGAGGGTCTTGCTTACGGGTCAGGCTGGATACGAAGCCGCAGCATTGGTGATGGTCGTTTTTGCTGCCTGCGCCCATCGGCTTCCAAGCCTCCAACTTCTTGGAGAAAACGCTGCAAATGTGGCCCGGCATCGAATCATGAATTTCACAGCAATCTGTCTCTTAATGACCTTAGGACTCCTGTTTCCTGAACATGCATACATTGCCACTGAACCGCTCCCCCAACAGGGGATATTGCAACCTCCATCCCTTTCGGGAGCCTTGCTCCCCCTCCTTTTTGCACTCATGGTGATGTTTTCTGGTGAATTGTTTGCAGCATCAAGTACCTACAGCATCAATGCTGATTTTTCCACGCTCGCACGGAAGGCCTCGATGAAGAATGGCCTGTTGATCGTCATTGCATTGATTTGGATTTCAACCAAGCCTGCCACTTGGACTGCTTGGATCGACGACCCTTCCGTTGGTACGGAGGCGATCGTGCTCTTGATGGGAATTCATGCTGCGGTTTCTCTTACCCTCATCATTCGACCTTCGAGGACGATTGAAAGCAGGCTCTTGTACGGTGAACGACGGAGCTTCGCACTGATTGCGATGTTTGGCGTATGCGCAGCACTTATGCTGTTGAGCGCTTGCATGTTGCTCAACTCCACGTCCATTTTTGCCACGGCAACCGGAGCCAATCTGTACGGGTTCTGGGCCTGCGCTGCCGTGCTTGGCGCCATGCTCCTCTCCCAATTTATGCCGACACTCGGCTTCGATGCTGCCCCCCGTCCAGAGGCGTGGTGGTTGAGAGGGATGGCCCTGTTCATACCAATGGTCCTCATGGCATTTTCACCGATGACAGCCTACATCCTACCAGGCGTTTGGCTCGCCCTTGCTTGGACGTTGGTGATTCCATGGATTGTCGAGTCCGATGTGCGAACACCGCAGGTACGATTCGTCATCGCACCGTTGGTGGCCACAACCGTCGCTGGTTTAGCAATCCCAATGATGGCGCAAGCCACCCTCTTGCCGGCGTTGATGCTTGCGATCCCTGCGCTTCTTGTCGCTTTTATTGGCATGATGGTTCACAACCCTACAGCATCGAACTCTACCCTGTAAAACAGCCCTTTTGGGGGTGTTCATCGTCGCGCTTCTTATTAGCGATTTAGGAAGCCTCGCAAATGGAATCCTCGGATTTCATGGGATGGGACCCTTATGGCACGTGCATTTAGAGAAGGCGTTGAGCAGAACAGGAGAATCAAAACACACGTCAGACGACGTAATTGGAGCCCACTGCGCGACCTTCGTGGCCTAAAGACCCGTACTGAACGAATTGGTGAAGCGATGGGGCCATTGGTCGAAATCCCTGCCATGGTAAGGATCGAAAACGAGCACTGGGTCTTCGAGCGCATCGAGGAAGGCGTGCTGCATAACCTCACACACAAGCTCATCCTTCACGAAACTGAAGGCGAAAAAGTCATTGGCGCCACGACCGACATGGAAACAGCCATGAAAGTCGCCAAGTGCATGGCCATCAAAGAACAGCGAATCGTGATGATTCAACCGCTGTGAGCGTTTCGCCTCAGAAGAGGTCGATGATGGCTCCGACAACGCCGAGGTTGACGAGGTAAAAGAAGGTGGCAAGAGCAATGCAAGCGAAGTAAACTTGGCCCGGAGTAATCTTCCAAGCATCTTCAGATTCTTCATCGAAATATCGAATGAGACCTGCAGCCTGCTGAATTCCGCTGCCATCGGATTTCTTCTTGGACGCCATGTGAACCAATCCTTGCGAGATGCCACCCCTTTATCAACGCGACGCGGAGAAGGGTTTTGCTCCCAATCACTCTTCTTCATCAATTGAGGATGTGAGGTCGACGATTTCAAGTTCCGACAAAGCGACCGCAGGTAGCGAATTGTCCGCCCTTAACGAGAGACCAATTGGAGCTGATGCATCATACTCAGAAGTCAACAGGCCTGTGCTTGGATCTGCTTCAATCAACGCAGCCTCGGCCCGCGCCAAGGCGCGTTCTAAGCCAGGCGCGTTTTCTTCGGCGAGTGCCTTGCGAGCCATGCCAATGTCAAGTTCCGCAGCAGTGTAGGCAACTTGGGCTTTTTCGAGCACGAAGTCTGAAACTTCATCGGGCTCTTGCATCCTTTTTTCCACAGCAGACATTCGCTGCTCAAGGATTTCAATGGCCGACTCGAAGGCGCCCTTGGCGGATGCCAATGCCTCAAGCCACGTTGTTTCATTTCCACTAAGGGTGGCGCCATTGCAATGCTTTGCCATCCACTTCATGGCACTGCCGCGATGCTTGAACTCCCACAGATTACGCCCAACGGAAGCCCGCAAATCGTACAATAAACGCATGCGATGCTCATGAGGGCCGGTGATTTCGATCACATTGAGGTAGCCTGAATTGAACAAGCCAAGGCCCCAGTATGCATGAGATTCAATGCTCACACGCAATGTTCCACTTTGCGTTGAGAACATCCATTTTTGCTCATTGAATCCCGGCGGTCGTGAAAACTCAGGTGTTTCTGGCTGGGAAAGGTTTGCAAGCAAGGCGATCGCAACATCGCCGAGGTACACGGCATTGCTGGGCAATGAGTAGCCTTTTGGCCTCAATAAATTGGTCGAATGTTCGACTTTATGACTTGCATTCGCTCGATGAACTTGGGCCACGACACGCGTGGTTGTGTTGCTCAACCCGCCTCCCGTCATGCCCTATGGTCAACCGTCCAACGCATCAATCCAACGCCTTGGCGAGCGATGCTTAGGAGAAGAATTGAAGTGCGTCCGTCACTATGGCGAAGCAAGTGAGACAATGGCTGCCAAGAAGAGTTCCTCCAAGATTGAAGCGTTAACTACACTGCCAGGAATTGGCGCTGCTACTGCAAAAAAACTCGTTGCTGCGAAATTAGACTCTGTCAGCAAGGTGGCGGGCGCTGGTGCAAAGAAACTGCAAGACGCTGGTTTGAGTGCTGCCGTCGCAAAAAAGGTCGGCGCCGCAGCAAAGGCTGCTGAAAAAGGAAAGAAGGCTACGAAAGCCACAGCCACGAAAGCCACTTCCGCTGCCAAAACAACAGCCTCCAAAGCTAAGTCGACGGCCAAGAAAACTGCGGCTGCTTCCAAGAAAACTGCTTCGAAGACGAAGGCAGCAGCGAAGAAAACGACCTCAAAGGCAACGAAAACTGCGAAAACGACCGCTTCCAAAGCAACATCCGCTGCGAAAAAGACGCTGCCGTCGAAGAAATCTGATGATGGACGCAAGGGTGGCACGCTCAAGATTCCACGGAGCGTCCGAGACATGCCTTGGTTCAACAAAAAGTGAAGCCCAAGAGGGGCTTTGAGCGCTATGATTGAAAACCTCCGTGGCTAACATCCATGCATGCCAAGGAGAAAATACGGCCGCTTGAGAAAAGCGGTTGAAATGCCTCCGAAGGAAAATTGTTCGAGGTGTCGATCGGGGAAATTTTGCCCAATTGTGGGCCACTCCGGGCAACAAGTGGTCCCAAAACGAGAATGGGCGGGCCCCGCCGTTATCTCAAAGCGAAAAGCAAAGCGAACGTGAGCATCACTCGATGCCAAAAGCACTCGTCGAGGGTGTGTTCTCCTCGACTTTATGTTCTTCTTGCGATGCTTCAGCAGCCGCCTCAATTGTCTCACGCGTCGCTTGAGCACGATGGTACACCTCACGCAGGGTCTGATCTGAAATCTCAAGGTAAACACGCGTGGTTGCGATGCTTGAGTGACCGAGCAGCCTCTGAATTGTAACAAGGTCTGCGCCCCGCTCCAAGAGCCCAGTCGCAAAGTTATGACGCAACACGTGAGGTGTGAGTTTTCCTTTTGGGAGCGCAACATCAGCTGCAAGTTGATCCATGAGGCGTTGAACGCCCCGTGGTTGCAACCGACGGCCTGCGGAGTTTAGAAGGAAGGCAAAATCCTCTCCCTTCCGCCTTGACTCCCTCACCGGAATCCAAGCATGAATGCGTTCAAGGGTGCGTCGAGTGAACAGCACAAGTCGGTCTTTGTCGCCTTTGCCTCCAAAAACCCGCGCTGAACCATCTTCTAAATCGATGTCGTTAATGTCAAGGTTGCACACTTCACTTACGCGCAAGCCAGTGTCAAGCATCATTGTGACCACAATGGAAGCAACGGGATTCTCACTGTTTGTTGCAGCTTCGAGCACCATCGACATCTCACGTCGGGTGAGCGTACGGGGCAATCGACGGCCGGTGCGCGCTCTGACGAGATGGTCAGGCCAGCGATGGCCGAGCCATTTCAGCAAATGACGAGCGGCTGCAAGCCGAGCGTTGTAGGTGGTTGGACGGAGTTCTGAAAGGGAAAGGGTCCAGCGATCAAGGCGTCCGTTGAGAGGTTCCATTCGCTCAGCAAGTGTTTCAACGCTCATCGAGTCATACCCTGATTCATCGAGGACATCCTCGCCCGGCAGGGTTGTTTCAACAAGAGCCCTTAGGCCGCTTGCATAGGATTTTTGAGTGTTTTCCGATTTATTCTCGGCTCGCAACGCTTGGCGATAGCAGGCAACCCATGGAAGATCAGCCATGTGAACAAGACGAGGTGGAAGTTCAACACTGGATGCATCAAGCCTTCTTTGGCTTGGCCTCAATGCCTTGCGTTGCCGCTCGTGTGTTCTCCGCTTTTCCATTGGCGTTCACCGCCTCCCGCCGTGGCGGGTGTGCATCCCGTGCTCCGAAGAGCAGGCTCAGTACCGTATGGTCCCATATCAAACCACCGCGCGTTAGAATGGAGGCCATCATCGCCTGTTCTGATGACGGTTCGCGCCGTCAAGCGTTCGAACCTTCGCGATCATCGATGGCAAATGCATCGCTTGGAACGTCCAAAATCGCCTGCCGGAGGGAGGCTCTCAACTTCGTTAACTCGCCGTAACACACGAGAATATCGTCCCAACGTAACTGGATTTCATCCGACGGATTCCAAATGAGGGCATTGTCTCTTGAGAGGGCGAACACCGGAATCTCAGCACCCGATTTAAACAGGCTTGCAAGACGTTTTCCAACCACGTTTGGATGGTTGCGGATTTGCAATGAAAGAACGCCTGAACCCGGCACTGTGCGAAGCAATTGATCGAGATCAACTTCGGAAAATTCAGTCTCATTCATGACATAATCAATGATGGCGCCTGCTACGTTGACACCACTGGCCTTCTCGATTCCTTCCAATCCTGGTGATGAATTGACCTCCAGCACCAACGGTCCATCCTCTGCTTCAAGCAAGTCAACCCCTGCTACATGGAGCCCTAAAACCCTGGCTGCGCGGCATGCTGCTTCTTCGTACTCAGGGGGAAGGTCGACCTTTTCGACGGTCCCATTCAAGTGGTAATTCGAACGGAATTCTCGCCCACGGGCTTTTCGTCGCATGCTTGCAACAACTCGATCGCCGACAACCAACGCCCGAATGTCCTTGCCGTGTGATTCTGCGATGTATTCTTGAACCAGAACGGCTCGACCGGTCAACAACAATCCTTGGACCAAATTTTTCGATTCGCGTGACGTATGCCGCAAGAACACGCCTTGTCCTTGAGTGCCCTGAGTGACTTTGATGACCACAGGTAGGCCCCCAACGAAATCAACAGCTGTTTCAACATCGATGATGTCGCGCACATAGGTGGTTCGAGGAACTGGCAATCGGTTGCGTGCCAGGATCTGGGAAGCGTGCAATTTGTCCCTGCTCTGTAAAATTCCAACACCACTGTTGGCCGTCCAAATACCCAACTGTTCAAGATGGCGAAGCACTGCAACCCCATGCTTGGTGATGGAATGACCAATTCGTGGGATGACGGCGTCGAAATTGAACGGCTCCCCATTATGAAGCACATCAATTCGGCCATCAGCGACAAACAGAGAGAACTTCATCGGATCTGCAACATATGGATCGAGCCCACGTTTTCGCGCTTCTTCGACAAGCCGCCTTGTGCTGTAGAGGCGGGGGCCACGTGAGAGAATGGCCAAACGCAGGTCAGAGCGGGTCGCGTCAGCGTCGCGACTGTTCCCTCCTTCCTTGTCCATACCAGCACGACGAGGGAACGCGCCTTTCAAGTGCTCGCTCGGAATGGAGCGATTTATGTCAGAAGAACAGGTTAAGGCTCCTGCGGTTGAACCAACTGTGGATGAAGACCAAGATGAAGTGCTTGAAGTCATGACGTTGGAACAGCGGCAAGAAGCACTCAAGCAATCGCGCTGGAATGTCTTCATGTGGCTCGGTATCGCAGTTATAATGTTCGGTTTCGCCCTTGTCCCAATGTCGTTTGATGAAGAGTACGACGGGTTCACCAACTCCGCAGAGAAAGACATCGGTTTGGTTTGGGGACCATCCTTGCCCGGTGAAGATTTCATGGATGTACCATTGAAAATCGATGTTGAAGTCATCAACCCTCCAGCAGCATTGGACGTTCATCTAGCGGCTTATGCGCTGCAGGAAGACGATTGCGCCCAAAACCTTGGCTCCCAGGCCGCCCTTGCTCGCGAGGGGACCGATCACAGTTACCAATACCAATTGCTCGATGAAACACCCGTTGCAGGCGGGGAGTACACCTTTGATTTCAAATTAGACGCGGGGCAATATTGTGTGATTGTGCAATTCGTAGACAGCGATGGAGCCAACGTCGGAACCGCTGGCACAGAGATGAACATCGACGGTGCGGTCTATCCAAACCAAGTGATTGCTGGCCTCCTCGGACTTGTGTGCCTCGGCCTCTCTGCCTTCGCCTTCTTGGGCGCTCAAAAGCACGGCGAATCTGTCAAGAGAATGCTTGAAGAGGATCTTGAAACCACTGAAAACAAGGTGCTCGCCTCCATTTCAAGCGAACGAATCGCTGCTGGCCCGTCCGGTCCACCCGGATCTGCTGGCCCCGCAGGCCCTCCTGGTTCACCTGGACCATCCGGACCACCTCAGTCCGACGAGCCAAGCGATGCCTCTCCAGAAGCCGTCGATGAGGCAACCTTCGAACCAGCAGAAAATGGATACTTCTTCAAGAAACTCGCTGATGGCACCTATGACCAAACCGTCTACGTCCAAAACGAAGATGGGGCCTATGTGGCTCACGAAGGTTGACGAGCAAATGGTGCAGGCACAAAATTCGGCGCTGAGACCATGCATGGAGCGCCATCCTTGAAAGGGATAGGCGACAGGGACAGGCTGGGGTTCAAGCATGGGCGATGATGTTGCATCGACGTTAACAGTTGCAAAACTGAAAGCGTTATGCATCCTCAATGACTTGCCAACTTCCGGCAAAAAGAGTGACCTCGTCGAACGGTTGCTTGAATCAGGGCTTACCAACGAAGAAGTTGGTCTACCAAATCCGGTGCCGAGTGCCGAGGAAAAAAAGTCGGTTGAAGAACCCGAAGAAGACGAAGTTGTTCTCTCCATGGAAGATGAAGACACCCTCACACCGGAGGTTGAACCGGAGAAAGAGGTGGTAAAGATGCCTGAGCCAGAAGACGATGTGCTCGAGGCGGAAATCATGGACGCCGAAATCATGGTTGATGAGGCGCCTGTCATCACGGAAAAGAAAGTCGCCACCTCAGCAAAAACGGCCGCACCGCCAGCAACCCTGCTCGACATGGTCAAACGCCCACAAGTGGCTGCTGCATTGCTCACGCTGATGATTCTTGGAGCAGGTGGATATTACTACATCAATAGCCAGTTAGAACCATTCACTGCGGACCAATTGAGGTACGGGGATGAAATGAGGTACACCGTCAAGGACGGTATGTTCCTCGCCACGGATGAATTCATCGAACTAGTGTTGGATCAGCTCGAGACCGATGAGGAGATTTGCAAACTGTCCCTTTTGTTTGAAGGCGATGGTCAACTCTCAATCACCGAAGGTGGCACAGATCAGTTGTATGCCGAGGGGTCCACAGATCGACTTGGCGCAGTCATCGCCAAAGGCGGAATGGGGGGTCAATGGCTGGCCGTAGAAAGCATCAACAGCAACACTTTGGATTCCTTCACCGTCAAACGCCATCTCACCGACCCCATCTTTAACGGGTGTTCATCGACGTTCATTCGTGCCGATGGAAGTGCTCAGATTGAAACAAAACAGTACACAGAACTTCGAGAACAAACAACCCTGTCCACACAGGCGGACTGGGAAGTTGATTTGCCCGACCCAATTGGACGCTACCGTGGCACAACAGTGAGTTACGGCGTTGGTGGTCTGCTTGGCGGCTTGGACACCCTGGCACCTGGGCTCGCAATGATGCTGCAGCCAATCGAAGTTGGTGATTTACTCGGCAACGATCTCATCGACACCGGGGCAACGGGTAGCAACAATGGTTGGGAGTGGCGCGTCATCGGCATCGACGAATTTTCAGGGAATCCTGCATGGAAAGTCATCGCAACCCACCAGGACATCCGAACCTACTGCTTGGGCTCGGCAACAATGGAGTTGTGGATTGAAGAAGGCAACCCCTGGGCGGCAAAGCAAAAAGTAGATGTCGTAATTTCCAGTTCACAAACAAGTCAACAAGATTGCTCTGCAACCACTCAATTGCTCAATGATTTGGTGTTGCCAGAAGGCGATCTTGAGCTGCATCACATCTTCGAGCGAACATCGATCGAGCGTGGGCAAAAGCAACTCGACTTGGCGCGTTCATACTCGTCAAGACCGCAAGCAAACCAGTTGCAGGTTGATGATGATGAACTCACCTCATGGGGGGCAAACGACCTCCACATGCCCGATAACAGTGAAATGCGCACCCATACCTTTGAGCAAGCCATCCAATGCTTCGACTCCTTCCAAGGAGAGGCAAGTGGAGCAACCAATGCTCTCGATGACAACGGCTACATTTGGCGGGCAACAACCAAAGCGCTTGGACAAGGAAGTGAATGGAACATGTCATGGGTTGCAGCGGACGAGAGCGCTGGTTGGGTGAACTTCAACCTTACAGGCTCCCCAAGCGATGAGGCTTGCGAATTCCATCAGAAAGGTGTGTATGATGATAGCGTGGCCTTCAATCGCGAGGCCATTCCTTCAACACTCAACCTCTCGCAGATGGAACAGCGACTCGCTGACACAACGCTGTATGGCCAACTTACTGGGAGCAATCTCTTCTTCACTGCGGAAGGTGCATATCACGAAGATGTTCAAACTGGTTACTTGGTTGTCGTGCCTGGCGGTGAATTGAATTCGATCCTCTCAAGTTTAGCGAGCGACGCTGATGGCGCTGTTTCTGTTGACATTGCAAGGTCTTGGGATGGCAACGATGGATGGAGCAACCAACTCAACCTCTTGGCCGACGCCAATGAAGGCCGGTTGCTTGGATGGAGCCTCATACAACAACCCCAAAGCGCTTAACGACGCGGGTCATAAGGCGGTAAAGCACCCAGATCAGGTGCCGATGGAACGTTGGCGAACTGCGGCGGAGCATACGCCTGAGGTGCTTGCGCGAAGGCGCTCGCTTTTTCCTGGGAGGGCTTTCGAGGGCGCCGGGTGAACAGGAAAGCAAGCAAGGCGAAGGTGAAGACAATCGCTGAAATGACAAGCGGTGCGTTTGACTCGAGCGTGGCCATGAAATCGCTCTCATCCGAGGCGTTGGCATCCTCATTGTCAATCGGTGGCGGTGGTGGATTCCATACGAGGTAAGTAATGGCCCATGTGACCTCAACTTGCCCCCCATCCTCGATGAGGGTGGCCGTGATCATCTCTGGACCAACTGCTCCGTTGGTTTCGCAAAGGTACTGGGCAAAATCCGAGCGTGGGGCGGAGCAATTGAATGCAAGTTCCTCAAATGTAAGGCCCGTACCAATCAATGTGTCATTTCTGAACCACTGCACGGTTGGATTGAGGCGTTCGAGACTGGCCTCATCCAATGTGAGGGAAAGAGAGAGTTGGAGCGAATCGTTCGTGGCGTTGAGCGTTAGGCTCCTCATTTGTGGAGAGGCAGTCACTGAACCTGAGCGATCAACACCATTGTCGATTTGCTCATCACAGTCGTCGTCAAGACCGTTCCAACGTTCAATCGCACCGGGAGAAATCATGCTATCATTATCGTTACAGTCGTTGAACCAACGATAGCCATCTGCGTCGTTATCGAGGTCAGCAAAGAGGGGATCCGTGTTGGTTGAGAACAACTCAATGCCATCGAGGAGCCCGTCACCGTCTGAATCTGGGTCAAATGGATTGGTTCCATGGATGAGGTACTCATCCATATCAAGCAGTCCATCAAGGTCAGCGTCTGTTCCGATGAAATCTTCGTCGATTTCTTCATTGCAGTTGTTATCGATTCCATCCAAAGATTCTGCCATCGAAGGGTTCAGCGAAGCATTGGTGTCATTGCAGTCTTGGAACCAATAGAACCCATCTTGGTCTGTATCGTTGTCTTTGACGAGAGGATCTGTTTCATGGATGAGCACTTCTGTACCATCCTCTAGACCGTCGAGATCGGTGTCTTGATTTTGCCAATCTGTTCCATATTGATGGTACTCTTCAAAGTCAAAAAGCCCATCGGAGTCGGCGTCAGTGAGGTTGAACCCTTCATCCCATGAGCCGTTGCAGTCATCATCGATTCCGTTCAAAACTTCGATGGCATCTGGGGAGACAAATGGATCTGAGTCATTGCAGTCTTGGAACCAATAAAACCCGTCACCGTCAGCATCCGCATCGAAAACCAGTGGGTTCGTACCGTAGATATTGACTTCATCACCATCGCTCAGCAAGTCGTCATCTGTGTCACTGTCAAGCGGATCTGTCCCGTTAACGAGGACTTCGACCCCGTCATCAAGCCCGTCCATATCAGTGTCTGTTGACAATGGGTCTGTGCCATAGACGAGGACTTCCAAGCCATCGTCTAAGTTGTCGGCGTCTGTGTCAATGTCGTTTGGGTCCGTACCGTAGATGTCCGTTTCGTTGGTATCGGTGAGGTTGTCCCCATCCGAATCGAGCACCATTTGGGTACCGTAGATGATCAGTTCCCAATCATCGAGCGTTCCAGAGTCGCCATTGCCTTGATCTTCCAAAGAAAGCGTCCACTCGCCCCGGCTGTCTTCGCCCCAATGGTGGACGGTACCGAAGCGCCAATTGTTGAAATTGTTCCCACCGTCACTGTGCTTCTCTGCTAGAATGCTTCTCGTTCCCGAGGGGCTTGTCAATGTAAGGTTCATGTCGCCACGGAAGGTGTGTGGCAAATCGACGATCACGTCGATGTTCTCAATCTGAATCGCATCTGTCACCGTGGTGTTGGAATACACAATTTCTCCAGTGTTGTCTGGAATATCGAGGTCTGTTTGAATCGTTCCAGTGGTGAATGAAATTTCTTCCTCCGACGTGGTCCAATTCACCGATGCTGCTACAGCTGCACCTGCGTCGATGACGCCAAAGCCGTACTTGTGGCTGACGAGGTGGCCAGCACCATTTGTAGACCACGAGGGATCGTTTGCGTGATTTTTACGCGATGTTTCGACAAGAATGTGCTGGACATCTCGCCATGTGAGGTTCGCGTTCGCTTCGAACATCAAAGCAATAATTCCGGATACCAAAGGTGTGGCAGAAGAAGTACCCCCGAAAGTGCTGGTGTAATCACCGTTTGAGTAGCCTCCAGACCCTTCGATGTCTGTGGTTGTGATGCTTTCTCCATCACCGTTTGAGGGAGAGGCTACGAGAATGTTGGCGCCTGGTTCAGCGTAGTATGACTGGCGTCCTTTGTGGTCGACTGCAGTGACTGCAATGGTGTACCTCAAATTTGCATAGCCATCGTAGTTTGAATTGTCGTTATCATCGAGCCCATTACCTGCAGCCCATGTGATGATGTTACCGTTACCGTTTCGACCTTGAAGGGCATCGGCTTCGAGTGCTGCAAGCATCAATGGGCCCGGGCCGGAGAGCGTTTCCCCATCATCACTTGGACCCCACGAATTGGAATAGATATCAATCGATTGACGCTCGTGACCCAAGGTGTTTGATTCACGAACATCTGTAGTGCTGCATGAGATGAGTTGGAGCCCCACAAGGGTGGCCTCGGGCGCTGCACCTGTAACACCAATCCCATTGTTGCCTGTTGCAGCGGCAACGCCGCCTGCGGCCGTTCCGTGAGCGTTGTTCGAGGTGGGTGTTGGATCACCATCGTTGTTGCAAAAATCATAATCAAGGCTTGAATCATAATCTGTAAAGATGTCAGGGTGGTTCCAATCAAGTCCATCATCGACAATACCAATGACAACACCTGCACCCTTGTAGGAATTCCATGCACCGGTGATGTTGACATCTTCACTGCTTATTCCACCGGTCTGCCCGGTGTTGACGAGGTGCCATTGTTCGTTGAATTTGGCATCGTTGGGTGTCCATCTTGGCTCCATTGCTCGCTCGATTAACGGGTAAGCGGCCTCAATCAACCCTGATGCTTGCCAGTCGCCAAGTGTAGAGGCGGCTTCGGATGCTTTGAGTGAGACAACTTGTGCCCCAAGAAGGGCTTCTGCAGGGGTGCCGAGGGGGTGCTTGGAGAACACGACCCATTCATCAGCAGAAACCAGTTGCTCCTCGGTGTAGCGGGAGACATCACTGTGAAAGGCGATGGATGCTCGGACAGAAGAGGAATATGAGTCAATGATTGGATGGTGTGTTGAATTCGAAAGCGATGCCCACTGTGACTCAGTGTCGCCAGTTTGGCTTGCCGCAGCCCCTGCAATCGGGACCAGCAATGCGGCGAGTAAAAGGGAGCACATCACCACAGCGCGCATTGACTTCTCCTTATTCCAGTCCGTCATAACGCTACCCCTGTTATGGCTCAGGTTTTGTCAGACGTTCGACGAGTGCGTGCGTGCTTTCATCTTCAATTTGCAACGAACGAATGTAGCGAGGGATGGTGTGTTGTGAATGTGCAAGGTCGTCCAATGAACCAACCCATTCTAAAGCATGTGTTGGCGGTGAAAGTTGAGCGTTATGGCTGCTATGAACGGTCCATACAGAACATCCGTCACCATCCTCTGAAGCGGTTTGGAGGCAGAAGGTTTGAGGCAACGCTTCGACGGCGCAAGAAAAATTGTTGCGCCCGGTGTATTCGACAATGCAGTCATTGGCCACGTACGGGGCATTCATGGCGTCCAGGGCTTCGATTGCTTGGTTATCCTCGGCCCCTCGTTGAAACCAGATAAGTGGAAACTCGTCATGTTCCAGTCGCACAATGAGATCACGGACAACACCTCGAGCCCGCTCAGGTGCGAGAAACAGAACAACAACCCGCGGCGTGAGCCCGTCGTCAAGAAGCGGTCGAATGGGAAAGCCCTCGATGGTGGCCCCAGCATCTCGTGGGTGAATTGGGGCGCATGCCCACCCTTTGGCCTTTAGTTCCCCGACTGCCTTGTGAGCTGGGCGATCAGGATTGAGCCCTGCCCCGTAAATGTGAATCACTGCACTCTCCATCACATGTGACCGCAACATGGCATCATCGAGTGATGAATGCCCCTCTGTCTCCATAAAGCAAAGTCCTCCAGTGTCCTTATCAAAACTTGTACTGCATCGCTAACCGCCAAAGTCAGCGACGGGTTTGAAGTCAACAAACCCCCCCGCACTGTTTGTGGCCGAAGCATCCAGACCCCCTCATGACCGCGGACACGCCTTGTGGTCTGCAGAAGACGGCCCGACGAGGATGTTGCTCGGAAGTTTCGATCGATGGGTTAGCGCTGTCCTTGCTGATGATGGAATCGACATGCCGTTCATGGGTGGCCGTGAACCCGTCGAAGCCACGATTGTGGCGCGAGCGGATGGCATCATTGTAGGAACTTCTCCAATTGACCACATGTTGCAGATTTGGGCACCTTCCTTGAAGATAACATGGTGGGCGGGCGATGGGAAAAAGGTCTCAAAAGGCGACGAGATTGCCACCCTAACCGGAGATAAGGAAGCGGTGTTAGCCATGGAGCGAAGCATCCTCAATATTCTCGGCCAGCTTTCGGGCATTGCTACCGAAGCAAAACGATGGTCAGCAATTGCGCCGGGGCAAATCGCATGCACCCGGAAAACAATCTGGGGGCTGATGGACAAATGGGCAGTGCATCTAGGCGGTGGACTGACACACCGATTGAACCGAAGTGATGCGACGATGATCAAAGAGAACGACCTTGCATCGATGCTCCAAGATGTGGATGGTCACGCCAATCGCATTGCAAATTACCTCCAAGAAGTGGACCCTTCGACGTGCGGTGCCTTCCTTGAAATCGAGGTCCGAGAAAACAAGGAAGCAATCATCGCTGCTGCAATGTGGGCCCAACGCCGCGAAGAGGGAGTCAAGAAACTCGTCATCATGCTCGATAATTTTGGCCCTGAACGCTGCAAGGAAGTTGCAGGCGAACTCACCGAAATGGGGTTGCGGGAACATGTTGTCCTTGAGGCAAGTGGTGGAATTGAATTCGAACACCTCGAACAGTGGCACGAATGTGGCCTCGATGTGCTCTCGACAAGCGCCATCAATCGAGGGGTTGCGCCGCTCGACATGTCAATGCTGATGTCCGGCGTTTAAGCGGGGTGAAATGATGAGTGATTTTGCTGCAGATCCTAGCCATCCGCGGTACCAGTCGCTTCTTCTTCGCCATCGTCTTGAACAGGCTGAAAAAGATGGGTTGCTCGCTGGGAGCGCAATGATTGCTCATGGTCGAGGTGAGGCCTACGATTACTTGCTTGGTGAACGCACCATTCCAAGCGCTCACATGGCGACGGTTCAGGCGTACGCTGCACTCAGAAAGGCCCAGCGTCCTGTCATCAGTTTGAATGGAAACGCAGTTGCACTTGCAGGAGAATCGCTGCTGATGCTTGCTGAGCGTTTGTCATGCCCGGTTGAAATCAATATTTTCTACCGCACACCGGAGCGAATGGCTGCATTGATTGGACGGCTTGAAGCCATCAAGAAGGAACATCAAATCGATGTTCAAATCCTCGGAGCGGAACCAAATGCTCGCATCCCGGGTCTGGAAGGGCCACGGGCAAATTGCACCAAGGAAGGCATCCTCGATTCAGATGTGATCATGGTCCCCTTGGAAGACGGCGACCGGTGTGAAGCGCTCGTAGCCATGGGAAAAACTGTCATCGTGATTGATTTGAATCCACTGTCTCGCTCCGCTAAAATGGGGAGCATCACCATTGTTGACGAATTAACTCGGGTGGTGCAAAACATGTTGGAAAACATCGAAAACAGCGTTGTCGATGAGGCGTTCAACAACGACCAGGTGCTTGCTGATGCTTTGCAGCACATTGCAGCAAAATTCACTTCGTCGTGATGACAAGTGGGCGCTTCAGAATTCTTCTGAGAGTTTTGCAACCAATCGGGAGCTGATGCTTTCACCGACGGCGGAGCACGAAGCATCGCCACCCAAATCATAGGTGAGGCCTTTGCCGTCTCGCAAGTGGTCGGCTACGCTTTCATCGATCATTCGACCGATTTGAACGAGTTCATCCTCACCGTGCTTTCGACCGAGCCAATCCATCATCAGTTGAATGGAGTTGATCGTTGCAATTGGATTGACCTTGTTCATGCCTGCGTATTTTGGAGCTGAGCCGTGAACTGGTTCGAAGAATGCATGGTCGTCGCCAATGTTTCCGGATGCAGCCATACCCATGCCGCCCTGGAGAACTGCGCCTAAATCGGTGGCAATGTCGCCAAACATGTTCGAGGTGACTACAACGTCGTAGGACTCGGGCGAGCGAGTGAGCCATTGCATGAAAGCGTCAATGTAACCGTAGTCTTTCTCAGTACCGGGATACTGCTCTCCGACTTTGTCGAACGTTCTTCGAAACAGTTGACAGCCACGGGTGACGTTGGATTTGTCAATGCATGAAACTCGCTTCACACCATCGATTGGTGCTCCATTACGTGTTTCGGCGATGTCAAAGCCCATGCGAATCAAGCGTTCGCTTCCACCTTCCGAAATCGGACGCGGGTCGTAGGCAACTTCACCTTTGAGGCCGGGGAATTCCATCGATGGAGGTTCGTAAGGGTCTCGGCCTTGCGCTCGGTCAGCGCTTCGTCGCAGCAAAGAATGGTACAATCCTTCTGTGTTTTCACGCAAGACAGTCATGTCGACCATGCCTGGTTGCCAGATTTGAGTGAACCGTCCGTGCACCTTGTGTGGTACGCCTTCGTAGAGTTTGATAGGACGGAGATTTGCGTACAAATCCAAACCGCTGCGCATTCCAAGAATAACAGAACCACCGGCAAGATCGCCGTTAGGAAGCCGGGCGCCAGGGTGCCCAATGGCTCCGAGATAGATTGCATCTGCCTCATCTCGACAGAATTCAAACGAGCCCTCTGCCCATTCTTCACCTGTATCGAGATAATGCTTGCCACCACAATCAATGACGGTTTGTTCAAACCCATGATTCGTGTTCGCTTCGATTGCGTTGAGAATTCGTTGGGCCTCTAGTGCCACTTCTCGCCCTGTGCCGTCGCCGGGAAGAACCCCAATCCGATAATTTCCCATGCCTCTCGCAAGGGCAACCCCTACATGAACGCGACCCTCTCATCAGAATGGCTGTGGGCATGGGGATGCTGAGTGGACATGTTGTGGCGGCGCATTGAGCTTGTCGTCCATTGGAAGGGGTCTCCGACGGCTGTATGAACGCAGTCAAAGGGTTGCGGAATGGAAACAATGGTTGGTAGGGTCGAGAAAGGTTTCATAGGCCGTCATGTAGGAGAGTTAAGAACATGAGCGACAAGCAGAACGAGGTCTCAGAAGCCCATGTTCGACTGGAGTCACTGCCCAAAGAGGTGCAGCGACTTGCTGAAGTCATGATGAGCGTTGACCCTCATTGGAATCTTGATGCGTGGCTGATCGAGCAAGCCAATATGGCGCTGGATTTGGCTGCAATCGATCTTGCGCGAGAACGCATCGCGGTCGAACAGCGCCTTCATCGATTGGAGCAAATTGCTCGGCGGATGGAGCCTGAGCAAGAACCTGCATCCGACCCAAATCAACGGAACATCTTCGATTGTTTCAACCTCGACATCGACAAGGCGATGAAAGGACTCGGGCAACGTGCCACGACGCCAGAACAGACACCGCTCAAGGCCAAAGGCAACAACGAACTCATGCACCCTGCAGCAAGCTTCCTCGATTTGCTCCCCGACGACGAGGGTGACGATCCGCTTCTTGCTTTAGCGTGTCAAATGTTGCTTGTTGTTGTCGAGGCCGAAATTGGGAAAGGTGAACCATTCGCGACACTCGAAGTGATTTTCAACGGCATGAACGAACATGGTGTTATGCCTGAAGAAATCGATGAAGCCATCGATCACCTCCTCGCAATAGGCGGCATAATTGAGATTGATGACGACTGTTTCATTGCCATTGCTTGAAGATTTGAAACCTCCTTGAGATGGGCTCCGTGGGCCCCCAAGCAACAATTGGTTATACCGTGCAATCCTAACTTCATAGTATGGGAATTGTGCGTTCGTTTGTATTTGGAACTTTGACTTGGATGATTTTAATGGAATTAAGAACTGGTCCTGAGCTCGCCCTTGGCGGTGCAGTCGCAGCGGCGTTTTTGGTTGAATCTGCTCAAAATCGATCCCGACAACATCGACTGATGGAACAAAGCAGGGGGCTCAAACAGCACCTTCATCGCTCTTCGTTGCACATCGAAGAACTACAATTCCATCTTCAAAAAACAAACCAAGAATTGCATACAGCGATGGAGGAAATCAATCGACGGGATGCTGTTGGAAGCCCGGCTGCAAGGGAATTGCTCAGCCGTCAAGAGCAGGCAATGAATGCTCAATCGAAAGCTATTGAGGCACGCAGTGATCGAAATGAGGCCTTGCTCGATAGTTTGGAACGTTTGTTGGTCATGCAGTCTGATCAGACATCAAGGATTCAACTCACCCTTGCTGAGGTGGTTCAAAAATTAGCAATGGAGCCACGCCAGAAACTAATGCTCCAAGACAGTGTTTTGGTTCAAGATGGCCCTGCAATCGGCGGGAGGGGCCCCGCCAACCGCTCTCAAGCGACGCAGCGTAATCATGCTCAGTACCTTGCAGACCTCTTTGACTGACTCCGGCATCTTGACGAATGGAACAAGAGTGGAAGAACCATGGCGACAAAGAAGGAAGGGGCTCAAAGGCTTCTGGACAGTCTTGATTCTGCGGTGCGGATTAAACAACGCCTTTGGCTGGCAATTGCTCAAGGTGTGATTATTTCTGTCACTGTTGCCTGGTTCACGCGATGGCAGTTTGGGGTCGCAGCCAGCCTTGTCTTTGTTCTCTTGATTCAACTTGCTTTCGAGCGTATGTCGAACAGCATTGCGGCAAGCAAGCTGCAGGCGTTGAACGATTTGGGTTGGTCGACTGAGGCCGATTCAGATGAACAGCTTCGCGAAAAAGCCGAAAAAATACTTTCATGATGGTGGAAGCATGCAAAACGATGCTGCCCTCTATCTCCAATTCATCGAGGATGAAGAGGGCATCGCCAGCCGACGATTCCGGATGGCGGCATTGATTCTGTTCTGCGAAAGCGCAGCGCTCTTTTGGTTGTGGCGCCAGGGATCTCCGTTGCCACTCCTTTGGGGTCTCTTCGCAGGGTGTTGCCTCTCACTGAGCCTCGTTTACCGAGCCCATGCACGTCAGTCATGGGAAAGAGAAGAAGCCATGCTGGAACAACTCGGCATCGATATAGAATTACTCGAGGGAGGTGCTGTTCGTCAGAAACTCGTGCTCGCGGCAGAAACCGGGGCGTTCAACGACATGCAAGTCGAGAAGATGACCGGCAGCATCCGTGGCCAAGATGAGAAGGGGTTCACGGGTGGAAAGCAAAATGATCGACTTGATTCAACCACGATGCGACGTGATGTGAAGGAATCCGAAGGAGCCTATGAAGGGCTGGAAGGTGATTTACGCCGCTCTGAGCACCTCGTTAACGAAGCGAATGAGCGATACGGTGCTGTTGCAAACGAACAGTGGAACGCTGCGGAGTCAAAGGATCTGGACTTAATCGAAGCTGGGGTAGAACGGTTGGGCGACTTGGTCCGCACTGATTGGTTTGAGAAAAATGCAAAGGATGGGGCCGTGGACGAACTGATGGGACAAGGCCAAAAGGAATGACGCGCTCCCGTTGAACATGAAGGTGAAGGCAATTCTCCTCGCCGGTGGCCATGGAAGCCGGCTGTATCCTTTTACAAAGTATACGCAAAAAACACTGTTGCCTCTTCATAACCGCCCAGTGATTGATTACGCCCTCGGGACGATTCGCAGGGCGGGCATTACCGACATCACCATCGTTTCAAATCAGTTTATAGAACAAATTACGAAACACGTCGGGGCAGGCCTACCGGATGAAAGAATTCACTATGTCTTGGAAGAAGAGCCAACTGGTGTCGCCGATGCCCTCAATCTAGCAAGGGCCTACAATGAAGATTGTCGGCTTTTGATTTACTTCTCTGACAACATCACAACGGTTGAGTTGACAAAGGAAGTTAGGACTTTTAGCAACGCTGAACATCCACCTGGTTGCGTGCTTCTTGCACGGCAGGAAGCCAATCCTCAAGCGTTTGGCGTTGCGGTACTCGGGCCAAATGCTGAAGTTGTTGACATCGTCGAAAAACCTGAAAACCCCCCTTCGAATCTTGCGATTGGTGGAATCTACATGTTTGATGAACAGTTTTGGTCCTTGCTCGACCTTGGCGTTGAAGAGAAAGGAAAGAATTTCTCGATCACTGATGTCAACCGAAGGTACATCCAACAAAGCAAGGCGAAACTCATCACAGTGGGCGAGGACACATGGGTCGATTGTGGAACACCAGATTCGCTTCTTCATGCCTCCAACATGGCGAAGGATGGGAAATTGAATCCGAATCCATTCCGTACATGAGCACGGCAACTAAGAAAGGCATCCATCGTCTGGGACAAACGATGAAGGTCGGAATAATTGGCGCAGGGATGGTCGGAGGAGCCATCGAAGCGTGCTTTAGCCATGCCCATGAATTGTTCGTTCATGACCCTGCAAGGGGCACACAATTGAGCGATGTCACCGACCATGTTGATTTTGCCTACATAGCGGTTCCAACGCCACCCCACCCTGAAACTGGAGCATGCGATACGCGGATCGTCGAAGGCATTCTTGATGCATTACCCGATGGATTCACGGCCGTCATTAAGTCGACGGTGGTCCCGGGAACGACGGAACAATACCATGCTCGTTACCCTCAACTCAAGATTGCTTATTCCCCGGAATTCCTCGTCGAGCGCCAACGGCTCGAAGACTTTGCCAACCAGGACCTCCTCGTCTGCGGAACACATCACGCTGACGTTGCTGAGCGTGTCTTTGAACAACACAAGCAAGCAGGCGTGCTTCGCCGAGAGAATTTGTTTCATGTCACCCCAACTCAAGCCGAACTGGTCAAGTACACCAAGAACACCTTCTACGCCATCAAGGTCATTTTTGCAAACCAAATGTACGATATTTGTGAGGCAATGGGTCAAGATTGGTACACCATTCGAGACATGATCACCGCTGAACAAGCTCAACCCATCGGCCCCTCTCACCTCGACCCGATTTTCGGCCTCAACCGCGGGTTCGGTGGAAAATGCCTCCCAAAAGACTCGATGGCCTTGGGTGTGCTGGCAGAAGAACACGGCGTGAAGTACAATCTTTTTGATGCCATTCAAACCGATAACGCTGCGCTGCGAGGCATTCTTACCGGTAAGCCAAGCGATGTCGAAACCAACGACGATTAGAGGGGCCACATGTCGAAACCAAACATGTCGGAAGTCCTTCCCAGAGGCACCCTCCAGCGCTTTGGCATTGCAGGTGGGTTCAACACATTCATCTTCTGGATTATTTGGGAAACCTTGCGGCTGTCCCCACTCTATGATTCAACGGGTGAAACCACGCTATGGTCGTTATCATGGCTAGCATCAAGCATTGTAGCTCACTATGTCCATAGAATGTTCACTTTTGATGGCCGAAGAAATGTTCGAACCACGGTGCTAGGCGCCATCTCAGTCTACGCGGTCGGAATGATGGGATCAACCCTCTCTTTCGATGTCATGTTGGACCTTTTGACGGCGTTTCCAATTCGACTCTTGTTCCTGCTCAACATTGGAATCTGGGGTCTGTTCACATGGGCAAGCATGCGCTGGTTTGTGTTTGGCTACACCACCATCGAAGACGAATAATCAGACGGCATGAGTTTCCATCAGTGCCAATGGAATGACTTCCAAAGCGGCCTCGTGAGTTGCTTCAAGATCGAGTGGGCAGGCATGGCCGGCATTGACTGCGGCAAGCCATGTCCTTGCACAAACGCACCATGCATCACCCGGCTTCAACCCAGGAAAACCGTGCTGGGGCGCAGGCGTCATCAAGTCGTTACCGCGACTTTTGGCAAATTCAAGAAATGCCTCTGTCACCAAACAACATACCGTATGACTGCCCCGATCGTTCTCATCGGTGTTGCATTTTCCGTCCCGATACCAACCGGTCATCGGGTCACACGAACAACTGTCAAGGGGTTGGCCGAGGACATTCTTGCTTGGGTACATAGTACACAGGGGATGGTTGTAATTGATGAAGGCTTGTTCGCCTCGACGAAATCAAAACGAAAAACAACGTTTCGATGCTCGTGCCGGCGTTGGGTTCTAAGGTAATGTCGACAACCGGCGTTCATGCTACCAGACACCGTCCACAAACTTCCACGGGAAGAACGCTACGCCTACGCTCGACTTCTTGCTTTCATGGCGCGGGTTGACAACGAACTTACTGTTGACGAAATGGCCATGTTTGAGCAGCGTCTTGGAACCGCTCTGCTGTCGCCAAGGCAACGTGAAATGATTCGCAGCGCCCTGAAAACCCCACCATCACTCGAGGAATGCCTTGACGGGCTAGGGGCAGAATCTGGCCGCCTGGCCCTTCGAGATGCAACCCTCATGGCTGCGGCTGATGGAACAGTTGATGATGACGAACGCGCTGTTCTCGAAGCGATTGCAGAGCACCTCAACCTTGCCAATAACGCTGTTGAAAGGCTCCTTGATTGGACAATCAAAGGCGCCATGTGGATGCAGGAAGGGTTTGACCTCCTCAACGCATTGTCGGAGTGAAGGACGTGTACGTCGACCTGACGGTTGATTTTACGCCTGATGAAGCGCAAGGCTATGCGCAGATTATGATCATCGTTGCTTCAGCAGATGGTGCTCTGGTCAAGGAAGAACTTGCCATTATTGAAGGCCTCATGGGTCGGTCAATGATGCACCCTGAGATGAGGGTTGATGTGCGAAACATGTTGGAGAACCCACCCCAGTTGCAACTCGTGATGGAGCGGCTCTCACCAGTCGCTCTGAAGGCTGCACTTCGTGATGCCATTCTCGTCGCCGCCGTTGACGGAGAATATGACTCGGCGGAGATTAAAATTCTCAAACAAATCGCAAAAGCGGCTGGTGTTAAGAAAGCTGAATTGTCGGCGCTTTTCGAATGGGTAAAGGCAGGATGGGATTGGCATAAGCAAAGTTTTGAGATGCTGGGTTTAGTGTAAAAAACGCCCATTTTTTGCCAAATTTCATGCCGGCTGTAAAGGGTCACATTCAAACCAATCGAGCCAACCGGATAGGTTGGGTGGAGTTATGCAGAGCGGAGTCAGCGGCTGGTATGCACGATTGGATCGATGCCTCGATAATCGTCCTGAACAAATTGAAATTTGGCTCCAATCTTGGGAACAATCCCTGCGCGTGCATCAGCCGATAGCAGCGCTCCTTCCAGAAGAATGGCCAACCCTGCCTGCCAACCTCCTCACCGACCCAGGTCACGTTCTCGATCACCTCCTCGCCCGGCATGATGCCGAGACCGATGGACGATCGCCCCGAGGCGCTCATCCCACACCACCTCGCCTCGCTGATGCGGTGATTGCATCGGAACTCTTGGAGAGCCTGACCCGCCCAAAGACACCAGTGAAATCCTCAACCATGCACCTCAGCAACCTCCCGCCCGGTTTCCGAGCCCACATCGAGAAACTCAACCTCCCTCAACACAGCCAAGAAACGGAAATCGACGATGAGATTGAGTTGAAGCGGGTTGCAGAAGGGCGACGTACCCTGAGCGGAATTCCACTCCCAATCGCCGATACATCATGCGGTGGCGGTATCTTTCACGCACGCTTGATTCGCCGACATTCTGAACACCATGAAGACAGCACTGACGAGCGTCGAATGGATGACACCCGTTTGCTCCTCTCCTCGTTCCAGTTGCTCGACGTAGACGAACTCGTCGTGGCGTCAACTCGCCGCCGTCTTCTGCTTGAATGCATTCGATTTGGCCTGGTCAGCCTCAAAACTGCAAAGCCAGGGTGTTTGCCACGTGAAGAAGCAGAAGAACTTCTGCTCACCTCTGTTCGGCAAGGCGATACCTTGCAAGGATCATGGCCTTGGGAAACCGAACCACAATTGGTTGTAACCAATCCACCATGGCTCCGAATCAAAGACCGATTCCGCGGCATGGAAGATGGGAGCAAGCTCCGCCGGGAACTTGGAGAGCACCTCCGTGCCCTTACTGACAACGGAAAGCCCCGGTTCTCGACCATGCGTGGGAACGTCAACCTCTACCGCTTATTCATCGAACGAAGCCTGCAAATTCTCGAAGAAGGCGGAAGGCTTCGACTCATTGCTCCAGACAGCATTCTACGGGAGCAGTCCTCCCACCCGCTTCGAACGTTGTTGGTCGAAGAACATGGCTGGTCTGATATCTGGGCCATCGAAGAAGCAAACCATCTGTTCCCTGGCATGACCCAAGGCGTGGCAGTTCTTGGCATCACAGCAAAGGTGGCTGTTGACCAACTGTTAATGCATGGTCCAATCAGTCGAGCCGATTTGCGTCGGGATCAAAACGGGCTCTCAAACCGAGTCCCTTCGTTCGAGATGGCCCCGGAACGGTGGGTCTCTTGGGCAAAGGACACGTGGGCGATTCCTCGCTTGCCTCGCGACAGAGTTGAGCGAAAACAAACACTTGCAGTGCTCGATCGACTTGCTCTCCTACCAAGACTGGGTGAGGAACATCACGCCCTTGCCACAAACGGTCACACCGTTCGGGTTCGTGTTGGGGAAATCGACCAGACCGCCCACTCCAAGAGCATCGAGACATGGGCAAAGGGTCGTTCATCCCGACCATTCATTCGTGGCGTTCATTTCTCGGAAGATGAAGATGGGCGGGTGTTCGTACGCCATCCAGCCTTCCGAACAGACATCCCATCGAGAGCCAACGAGCGACAGTTGGCCATGTGGTGCGGCGCTGCGGAACCTAAATTCGGTCCGCGTCTTGCATGTCAAGCCATCGTGAACGCCCACCAAGACCGACGGTTGCGCTGGGCGGTTATTCCAGCGGGTTGCGTCCTTGGAAACAGCGTCAATCACATTGAACTCAATGAAGATATTCAGCAACGGTTGATTTCGCTTCACGGGTCCTTGGAAACAGCCCTGCATTGGATGTGTCAATTGCTCAACGACGATGATCTCGACGAGTGGGCCCGAGCATGGTCTGCGAACAACAACGTCAACAATTACGAATTGGAAATGTTGCCGCTCGATGTCAATGGAGACCTTCCGGAATTAGTGCCTCTGATTCGATAATCCGTACATTTCTGCCGCCAATTCTCCGGAATTGTAAGCGCCATATACGGAGAACATGAGGAAGATGCTTTATTTATGACAAGCCACTGCATCGTCTGTTAGGGTTAGCCTGAGGTGATATTGTGGGCATTCATCCAAAGATTGGTATCACCGGCTTACCGCGCAGCGGTAAATCTGCTGTGATGGAAAAAGTTCTCGAAATGCTCGTCGACGAGCGCAAGCGAGAAATCCAAATGCGAGGAAGCCTCAGTGATGCCCCGATCATCGGCGGCATGCAAACCGTGCCAATCCTCGATGGAAGCGAACGCCTCGGCTACAAAATCGTCAACATTGTCACCAAAGAAGAGGCCATTATGGCCCACAAAAGCATTGATTCAAGGCTCAGGGTCCTCGGCTACGGCATCGACATCGAAGCGCTCGAGAAAGTTGCAATTCCTGCCATTGAATACGCTCGGGATGAATGCGAAGTTTTGGTCATCGATGAAATTGGTAAGTTTGCTGTCGAGAGTGAAGCATTCGTCAATGTGGTGCGCAGTGCCCTTGAAGTCGACAAGCCGACCTTGCTCACACTCCACAAAAAGAGCCGTCACCCTCTCTTGCAAGACATTCGCCGTCGAGACGATGGACGAATCTTGGAAGTTACACCCGTCAACAGGGCCTTGTTGCCTTACAAGATTCACAAGTTGATGCGTGAGACGTACTGAAGATTCAGCGTTCGCCTTCATCACACAGCCGCTGGTTTCATGGCTGGATGGCGTATGGTCGATTCATGAGCAACCCCTCTAATGCCGCATCGAAGTTGTTGTATGGCACCGGAACAGGCCTCTTGCTCGTTGCCGGATTTGGGCTGATTGAAGGGCGAATGCAAATCTCAGAACTCGGTACAGGCTGGATCTTCATCCTCCTCGGCGCCCTGTTCCTAGGCTTGGGTAACACGTTAAGCAACGGCTCTGGCCCTCTATCTTCTGCATTCCCAAACGAATCAGCAGATGAGTTGGCGCAACGGGTGAGCGAGGACATCAACACCTCCATCAAAGATGCAAGCGTAGGTTCTGCTTGGGCTGAACTCGAAGCAAATGTATTGGAAGAGGAATTATCGGAACAAGAATGATTCTGCTTTGTCCGTTTTCGCCACTTTGAATGAGCGGTGGCTTCATCAAAGGCGGCCACTTGCAATGGAACAGGTCGAAGGTTATGAGTCAAATTCCTGAAGAACTGTACTACACAAAAGAGCACGAATGGATGCGAGTTGAAGGCGACGAAATCGTCATTGGCATCACCGACCACGCACAAGACGCCCTCACTGATATCGTGTACATCGAACTCCCTGGAGACGGTGACTCATTCGACGACATGGGTGAATTTGCTATTGTTGAATCTGTGAAGTCTGCTTCGCCAATCTTTGCGCCCCTTGCCGGAACCATCACCGCCGTCAACGACGCTTTGGAAGATGAACCAGAACTCATGAACCAAGATCCATATGGCGCAGGATGGATTGTTCGAATGAAGCTTGAGAACCCTGACGCGATCACCGGCATGATGAGCGCTGCAGATTACAAAGCTGAAATCGGCGAGTGAACCGCTTGCCCTCCGCACACTGGACGATTTATGTCGACGGGTCGTGCTTAGGCAACCAAAACGTAGACGCAACAACACCCGCTGCTTGGTCCGTTGTCGTGATTACTGGAGACACAGGACTGGGACGCGGAAGTGGTTCGTTGGTCGAGGAATTTGCTGGACACGTTGTCACAGACCATGATGGGGAAAACTTCGTTGGAGCGGAAGTCGGGTCCAACAACACTGCTGAGTTAACCGCTTTTGGAGAGGCTTTGCGCTGGTTACTGAGTGAAGGCGGGGGGGATGAGGCAATCATACGCGCAGACTCCCAGTACGCTGGAAACCTGGCATGTGGCGCATGGCGAGCAAAAGCCAACAAGGCCTTGGTGGCTCATGTGCAGGAATTGTGGAGAACTGTTGCCGCAATTCGACCCCTCTCATGGGAACATGTAAGGGCACACAGGGGGCATCGTTGGAATGAACGAGCTGATCATTTGGCCCTTCGAAAAGCGAATAACGAGCCACCGATTCCTCTTTCCTTTTGGAAACCCGGTCAACGCTGATCATTCACTGATTCGATCAATGAGCCAAGCCCGAAAGGCATCGCTCATGTCCTCGCGTCGAAGCGCGTGGTCGACCTGTGCCTTGAGCCATGGAAGGGGTTTGCCTGAGTCGTACCATTGGTATCCATCCAGAACAACGCCGTACATGCCGCCATTCTTCATCCAGTGCTGTTGGAGAGCAATCGATTGCAATTCACCGTGTGTTTCAACGTCGTAATGGTCGAGTAAATCTGATGCGTCACTGGTGAAGACATACCTGCCACACAGCACCAAGTTCGATGGGGCTTGTTCCGGTGTTGGTTTCTCAACAATTTCGGCAATTCGAGTGCCCTCCATTCGAACCACTCCGTAGTTGCTAACTTCCTCTGGCTCGACCTCCATCATCGCAGCGCATGGCCGGCCGTGCAGCGCAAATGATTTTACCAACGCTGCGCTTGCTTGTGAGGGCACAAATGAGTCAAGCGTTGAGTGATGGTCGATGAGTAAATTATCCCCAAGCAGGACCAAAAATGGGCCATCAATCGCATGCAAGGCACTCTGAATTGCATGGCCAAGACCAAGCGGAACCTTCTGTACATGGATATGGACTTCAACATCTGCAAAAGGTGCAAGCAGAACTCCATCGAGGTTTGGACGCTTCTCTTTCAACCATGAATGGTCACCGAGGAGGTTCGAGAGATCTTTTCTCGGCGAGGTGACGATGTGAAGACGTGAGGCGCCTGCTGCCTTCGCCTCACGTGCAAGGTGAACGAGGGCCGGTACGTCGATGAGAGGAAGGGCCTCTTTCGGGACCGAGGCACTTGTCGGAAGCATTCTCGTGCCAAGCCCTCCGGCGACCAAGAGTGCGTCTTGAATTCCGCCCATGTCCTCCCGCTGGTTGGCACAGGCTTTCAAGCGTGGCCCTCTTTCGCTGAATCATGGACCGAACTCAGACCTGGGGTTGGCTGGCCATCCTTGGGGGACTCGGCGTTGCACAGGGGTTCGCAGATGTTGCGCCTGCTGGCCCGTGGGATTCTGCTTCTTTTTCGCGAGGCGTCATCGGGTTGGGCGGCATGGTTTGCCTGTATTTGGCTTGGTTCCGACGGACCTTCGACATGAACGGTGTTGCTCCAACCATGGACCGCTGGGAAAACCCAGAACAGAGTTGGCGCTCAGTTGTTGCGTTTGGATGTGTCTTGTTAGTTGGCGTGAAGGTGATCACTTGGCTCGAGTTGGATGCTCATCTCCCTGAACCCACTGGAATGCTCATCACGCTGGTTGGTTGCCTTGCATTGCTCAACGGCACATACGTCGGGTTGGTTGTTCGCGGTCCATTCAGAATCGCTGAAGAAGAATGAATCAGTCGAGGAACCCAAGTTCCTGATCGATGGACCCTTCGCCGCTGATGTCGTCATCGAGAATGCTTGTTTCCGGCGTTGGTAGCTCAGGTAATGTGGGTTGTTCACCATCACCGTTGAGGAATGATTGCCAGGCTTCGCATCGCTCAGGCCTTCGAATTGAGAGGGATGTCCAAAGTGGTTCAAGGTCGCAACCTTGCTCAACAAAATCGGCAAGTCTGGCGGCAAAATGGTCAGGTGCTACCTCTTCCATTCGCATCAATAATTCACGCATACGAGTTCGAACCACTTCGTCGCCATCAACCCAAAGCATGGGGAGGAGGCGGCGTTGGTCATCTGGGAATTGTTCGAGGTAATCACGAAGGAATGGGACAAGGTTCCGTCGCACCACCGGGAGCGGGTGCTTCGATAGTTCTGCCATGGTGTCTGCCCATCGCTCGACGTCCAAAAATCGCAAATCGCCGACGGTTGCGCTTGCTGCTGCAAGCACGCCTTCATCTTCGTCTTGGAGCATGGCTTCCAAAAACGGCACTGCGTCCCAAGTCAGACGGCGGAACAACCGGGTGAGGACATCTGCCATGCCCCTTCGGATGAGGACTTCATCGCGAGTGTGGAGGCGTTGAGCGAGTTCAAGGCCTGCATCACGGTCATGTTCAATGGTTTTCGCTAGGCATAAGCAGACACGAGAGGCAACCTCTTGCTCAGGATCGAGCGCACGGCGCATGAGGATGTCATGAATGCCTAACGGTCCGATTAGGTTGGGCCTTTGAAGCAGAAGTCGCGACCACTCCATGAGTAACAACCTTCGTTCAAGCGGGCCATTTTCGAGTCGCATCAGCAACCAAACGGCAGCTTCTACCCCAACGTCATGAGCGACCACGCCGCCTTGACGAGGAAGAACTGCATGGGCGTTCCACTCCATCTGGTGAGGTCCTGCATCGGGTTGGGTGTGCCATGTCCCCGGGCGCTCTGCAAGCGCTATTGATTCGACCAAATGATAGCCTTGGTGAACGGATTGGCCTCGCGCTTCGATTGCTAATCCATCGACAAGTGCGATGGCAAGCCACCAGCGATCGATGTTTGGTGCCTGTTGGTCGAAGGCTTGAGCCAGCCAATCGGTGGCAATTGCGAACAGCAATCGCTCTGCGACTTGTGGCACTCGTTTCTTCAACCAGCGCTCATGAACCTCATACGGGTCGTCACTAAGGTTCATCCTGTGTGGGACAATAAGGTCAACCACTGTGTTGAGGTTTCGCTCAAACATTCCACGATCAACTTGGAGAAGTCCGACGCCCTGCTCGATGATGGTTTCGGGTGACTTGGGTGGAAGGGCAGGGAAATCAGGATCCGAAATAGGAGGCGAGGGGAGTGGCCACGACTGCGTGCCACGTTCAAGCGCAGCAACAAGGCCTTGCTCTACAGCATCGTATGCTGCCTTCGACAATCTGTTTCGAGGTTTGCTCATTTCAGTCCCTCACCGAAGCGATGTTGGCTCTGTTCAAATATCGAGTTCAATGTTCAAGTTCTGAATCAGTTCCTTGTAGCGGTTTCGAATTGTCACTTCGGTTACACCAGCGACTTCGGCCACTTCTCTCTGAGTGCGTCGCTTGCCACAAAGGACAGAAGCGATGTAGATGATTGATGCTGCAATTCCGGTTGGGCCTCGTCCGCTGGTCAACTCCTTTTCTTGGGCTGCCTTGATCAATTCGTAGGCCTTTGCTTCAACTTCAGCATCGAGGCCGAGCCCAGAGCAGAATCGAGAAATGTAATCTTCAGGACCGGTTGGCATGATTTTCATCTTGAGCTCACGAACCATGAATCGGTAGGTGCGGCCAATTTCCTTGCGGCCTGTTCGGGATGCTTGTCCAATTTCGTCAAGCGTACGAGGCACACCACATTGGCGGCATGCTGCGTAGAGTGATGCTGCTGCAACACCCTCAATGGAACGACCACGAATCAAACGCTTGTCGACTGCTTTCTTGTAGTTAACAGCCGCTGCTTCACGGACTGATTTTGGCAACTCAAGCCGGCTTGCCATTCGGTCAAGTTCTGCCAAAGCCATTGCCAGATTTCGCTCGGTGGCGTTGCTGACACGGCTTCGCTTCTGCCACTTTCGCATTCGGTAGAATTGAGAGCGGTAGCGGGAGTTGATTGTTTTACCAGAGTAGTCTTTGTTTTGCCAGTCAATGTCCGTTGACAATCCCTTATCGTGGAGCATCACGGTCATTGGAGCACCGGTTCGGGCACGCTGATCGCCTTGTTCTGGCGAGAACACACGCCATTCGGCGCCTTGATCGATTACGTTGTCTTCCAACACCAATCCACAGTCCTCACAAACGACTTCGCCACGAGTTTCGTCGCGAGTTAGACTTCGGCTTCCACAGTCGCCGCACTTGACAATATCTTCTACTTGCTGTTCATCCATATGTATCCCTCATTTTATCCCCTTGCCGGGCCAAATGCCCAACTCTTTAGGGAACCTTGATATAGTCGCCATGACGATATTATATAAAGTTTAAGCAAAAATGGTTTACTGAGGTTTTCATCCATGAATGGTATTCGGTCTGCATTTTACCGCTAGGCTTTGGCGCTGGTGGTGGTAAATCGGAATGCTTTCGCAAGCAACGCGCCCGAACCGATTATATCCATTTGGCCCATGAACAAAGTTGAGGGGCAAGAATGCGAGCAAACTGGCCACCACAAAAAGTCGCTCTCACGCCCGGAAAAAGGGTTTTATTCCTCACGAAGGACCTGGACCTTATCAAACAACAATTGTATGATGGTTTGAACCTCAAGATGGACGATTTGAGCGTTGAAGATCTCCTGGATGACATCAACACAGATGTCATGACTCCGGCTTGGGTTTGCTTCGATCACGACCCTGCGGAAATTGCAAAGAATGCCTACGCTGGACTCATGCACAACGGATTGCGCGTGTTCAACGAAAACGCTCTCAAAAACGGGAATTTCGAAGTCATCGTTTCAGGTCAACGGAAAGGCACTGGATCTTCGAGGGAAACCGCTGCGCAGTGCGAACGATGGGCGGGAATTAACATCGTGATTGCAGCCTCATTTGCTCCAATTCATGAACGCAACAACATCAACCTCGGCCAGCTTATGGGCGACCATGCAATGCTCAAACGTTTGCAGGATGGTGAAGAAATCGAACTAAGTGCATTCACTTCACAATACGACGATGTCACGCAAATCATTCTCGAGAAAGGTGGCCTCTTCCCGTTCGCAAAGGCCCTCAAATCTGGAGAACTGGAATTACCACCAATGAACACCCCTCACCGGCCAATGACCATGGCTGAAAAAATCATCGCTCGGAACCTTGTGGGCCAAGCAGAAGGACAGTGCGTCAAGCCTGATGACCCGGTGATTGCTCAAGTTCAAGGCGGGTATTCTCACGAATTCACCACCGCTCAAGTTCACACCTTCTTGGCAGAAGAGTATGGTGATGCTTACAGCCTCCCAAACCCAAGCAAGTTTGCCGTGTTTGAAGACCACCTGCTCTACGCTCATCACAATCCCAAATTTGTACCGTTTATGGATAAGGTGCAGACATTAAGGGACTTACAAGTGGCCTTCCAACAACATTCTGGCGTCAGAGATTATTCGGCGAAAGACGGGGTTTCACCCGGTATTTGTCACCAAGTGGCTCGCGAAGAATTCATCGAAGTCGGTGACTTCATCCAAGCCACTGACTCACACACTTGCATGGGTGGCGCCTCAAACGCCCTCACATGGGGCGTTGGGGCGACCGAATACGCCAACCTTGTTAGTGCAGGTTTCACCTTCGTGAAGGTGCCAGAATCAATTCGATTCGAGCTCGTCGGAACGCTGGAAGATGGATGCACCGCTAAAGACGTCATTTTGTTCATCCTCGCCGACCACGCTCGAGAGGAACTGACCCTCAACCGCAGCATGGAATTCGGCGGCGAAGGATTGACCAGCCTCTCTGTTGATGAGCGAGCAACGTTGTGTAACATGGCCACAGAGTGCTCTGGACGAACTGGTATTTGCGAAGCTGACGATGCTTTGTTTGATTGGATGCTCAAAGCCCAACCTCACCTTGACCGTTCCCAACAGGAAAGGTTGTCCGTGGCCCCTGACGAAGGTGCAGAATACACAGGCGGTGTCCACCACATCAACCTTAACGAAATCAAGCCAATGGTCGCTCACCCGGGTAATCCAGACGAGGGAATCCCAAGCGATCCAACCAACGGTGCAGATATTGCAGACATCGGCCAAGTGAGCATCGACATCGCCTACGGCGGTTCATGCACTGCAGGCAAGGAAGACGATGTTGCGTACTACGCCCAAGTATGCCAAGCAGCGGAAGACGCCGGCCTCAAGGTAAAAGATGGTGTCGAATTCTTCATTCAATACGGCTCAGGGCCCGTCAAGCAACTCGCTGTGGACAAAGGCTGGCATGACCTGTTCAAGCGGGTTGGCGTCAACCTGATCGACCCGGGTTGCGGCGCATGCATTGGCGCTGGTCCGGGCGTTTCCATCACACCAGAGCAAGTCACAGTGTCCGCCATCAATCGAAACTTCCAGGGCCGTTCTGGCCCAGGAAAATTGTACCTGGCAAGTCCGTTGACCGTGGCTGCATCAGCATTCACAGGTGTCATCACTTCGTGGGAAAACGGTCTGTTCGCTTGACAACAGCGCTTAGGACGATTCCAATAGGACATCCTTGGACGAGAGAACGGTGCAAAATTCACCATGCAGACTTGCTAATGCCGTTCGATGTACGACATCAGCGTCAAACCTCTCGCCGTCCATTGCAGTCCGCGGGAAGGTAGCACACGCATCGCCAACAAGACGAACATCGAAACCAAGGTTCCCCCCCATTCGCACCGTCGTGGACACACAGTGGTTTGTTGTCAATCCGAGGAGCACGAATCCGTTATGCCCACCAGTTCGAAGCGTTTCCTCAAGAAGCGTGCCGATGAAGCCGCTGTTGACATGTTTGACAATCTCAATCTCGCCTTCTCGAGGCGTGGCCCAATCGAAGAATGCGAAACCGGGCGCTTCTGCTCGAAGTGGGCTTTTTGGCTCCAAGGAAGCATGGCGAACATGGATTACCTTTCGATTTAATGATCGCCAGTGGCCGAGGATAGCCTGAGCATTGGCTTCAAACTGGGGGTTGTTACGTTGCCCCCAAAAAGGATCATCAAAACCAACCTGGCAGTCAATCATAATCAGTGGCGGAGAAGCGCTCATGTCCATTCCAGCGGCTCCCCCCCTACGATGTTTCGTATACGGAGAGGGGGTTTTCGATGAGCGGTTGCAGCGAAATGGCTGTCAGCGTCGAGAGCCCGTTTGGTCTGGTGACTCAATCGTCGTGTGAACCCAAGAAATATTCACCAATTTCAGGGTCGTTAAGAATAAAGTCAGCATCGCCGGTGTGAACCACTTTACCATTAGCAAAGATGTAACCGCGATCGGAGCGAGCAAGGCTCAATCGGGCGTTTTGTTCAACGATCAGTACGGTGATGCCTTCCTTTCGCAAGTTGTCAATGCGTTCGATGATTTGTTGTTGGTAGAGAGGAGACAGGGCTGCTGTCGGCTCGTCAAGAAGCAAGAAAGACGGGTCTGAAATAAGCGCCCTGGAAATGGCAAGCATTTGACGCTCACCGCCAGAAAGGGAGGCTGCCAAGTCGTGTTCACGAGAACGGAGGTCTGGGAACATGTTGAGCGCACGTTCAATTCGTTCTTTCAGGACACGGTTTGGCAATGCATTCCCGCCCATCTGAAGGTTTTCTTCAACCGAGAGGGTTGGGAAGACATTGTTCACTTGGGGGACATAGGCAATTCCTTTGTTGACGAGTTGATCGGTTCGCAACTTTTCAATCGACTCACCGCCGTAAGTGACGTCACCGCTGTAATAGGTTGCAATGCCGAACAGCGTTTTGATAAATGTTGATTTTCCGCAGCCGTTCGGTCCGATGATGGTGACAAATTCGCCTTCGTCGACGTAGAGGTCAACACCGTAGAGAATCTGTACGCTGCCGTATCCACCGCTCAATCCTTTGACATCGAGGAGTCGCGTCATTCTTCCTCACCTCCAGCTCCACCAAGGTAGGCCTCAATCACAGCCCGATTTGATTTGACTTCCTCTGGCGTGCCCACCATGAGAACCTCTCCTTCATTCATGACAACAATGCGGTCGACTCCTTGACGCAAAATGAAGTCCATGTTGTGTTCAATCACGAGAACTGAAATGCCGGTGGTGTCGACAAGTTCCCGTAGGTTTGTGAAAATTTTCATCGCAAGAGGGCCTGCAACACCCGCTACAGGTTCGTCAAGCAAGAGCAAGTCTGGACTGCCCATCATCGATCGACCAATGTCGACAAGTTTGCTTTGACCACCGGACAGTTCGCTTGCAAGGTTGTGAGCCATGTGGGGAACTTCGAGTTGATCCAGCACTGCAAATGCCTGTGCGAGGCGTTCTTTTTCAGCGGGTCTTGAGCGACCGCGGAACAACGAGAGGAATGGGTTTGGTGAGAACTGCTTTCTTGGCGGCACCAGGAGATTTTCGATCACGGTCATGTCCTTCCATAGTCGGGTGTGCTGAAATGTTCGAGTCATCCCCAGTTTCTGAATTTGGTCCGGACGCTTCTCTGACACATCTTTCCCGAACACTTCCACTGTTCCTGAGGTCTGTTGTAACAACCCACTAATGCAGTTGAAGGTTGTTGATTTTCCACACCCGTTCGGACCAATCAGGCCAATGAATTCGCCTTTCTTAACCTCAAATGAGACATCCTTGACGGCGACGAGCCCGCCGAATTCCATTCGCAAATTTTTCACTGCTAGAAGGGGTTTCATTGTTCCTCGGCCCCCTTATTTGCAGTTGGATGTTCAGGTCGGAATGGTACCTCGGGAAGCAATCCTTTCGGATTGTAGCGGAGGGAGAAGACAATGAGTGCCCCGACGAGGAGGACCTTGACATACGCCATTCCAGCTAGGATTGTTCCTGTTGGATAGACCTCGGTGATGGAGCGTTCATCGAAGAAGAATGAGGCAAGTGCAAAGATGACCGTCAGCCAAAAGAACGTTTCCCGTAACGATGCCCATTTCACAAGATGGGCGAGCAAGGTGATGGCAAGACAAATCCACATCGCTTGCACCTGCTCAGTAACCAGCCAGTTGAACCACCCGTCCATCGTTGCTGCAACTTCGTTGAGAGGAAGGTCGGAACTGCCTTGAGCAGCGACCAACACGTTGAACACGAATTCCATCAAAACGATGATCGATGCACCGATGAGCATGCCCTTGTTGTTGCCAACGCCACCGATGATGAACGCTGCCCAAACGAGGAAGGTGGTCTTTGATGGCGACATGAACGATGGTTGGAATCCAGTCAGTTTCCATGCCCAGAGTGCGCCAGCGAAGGCCGCAATCGATGCTCCCAATGCAAGGCTTGCTGCTTTGTGCCGTAAGACATCGTGACCGTGGTGTTGAGCCACTTCCTCATCTTCGCGGATGGCTCGAAGAATGCGCCCCCATGGGGAGGCCAGGACTGTGTTCAGCAGCCACCATGATGCAATCAAGCCGAGAACACCGATGGTTGCCAAGACAAACATGTAGGGCGCAGGCTGGCCAAGGCTTAGCCATTCGCCAATCGTTACAGCCATGCTATCGATGCCTTCTGCCCTCGAACACGCAACTGGCGATAGGGGGACACCGCTCGCATCGACGGGTGTATTCGAACCGCAGAACCACCATTCTTGGAGCGGGAGTTTGTACCGCGATATACCAACTGCACTGCCCCAAGAGCCCGCACGGAGGAGTGGTTCGCCGCTCAGCAACACTCGAACAATTTCACCAAGTGAGATGGTAATGATGGCAAAGTAATCGCTTCGTAGTCGGGCGGTTGGGTAAGCAAGGAACCATCCTGCAATCGCCCCAATGAGCATTGAGAACAGGACGGCGTAGAAAATTGGCCAGTCGTAGCCATGCAGCTCTTTTGGTGCAGTGAGGATACCAACCACAATGGCTCCAATCGAAGCGAAGAAGATGACACCGAAGTTCAGTTGTCCTGTGATTCCTGTATGCAGGTTAAGCGAAAGGGCAAGAATTGCAAAAATCGCAAAGGTGACTAACACGTTGGAGAGTTGGAGTGTTTTCACGAAACTTGCCTGGTCGGAATCTGCGACTGGAAGCCAATAAATCAAGGCAAGCATGACGACTGCCAAGACTCCAAACAACAGCCACGAACCATTTTCACTTTCACGGCCATACGGCATCTTTAATTTTTCAAGAACCGATGTTCGACGCTCGATGTACGCTGTTGAGACTTTGCTGGTTGAAGACTTTGCAGCACGGTGAGCCGCCACAGCAATGAAACCAATTTTTTCGTCAACGGCTTGGGTTACGTTACGCCAAGCTTTGCCAACGCTCCCAGTCACATTCGCATAGCCTGCAGTAACACTCGAGACGGCGTCGGAGATCTTTGTTACAGGTTTGATTTCCTCGCCTCGTAAACCATGGTAGGCTTCCCGCCAAGCAATGAGATAGAGGACGATTGGGACGGTCGGCCAAATAAGCACGCCCAAGTTTGTCATCGTACCTACCAGCGCTTGTTCAAATTGCATCAGTGAAAGCCACGCTTCTTGTTGTTCGGCCAAGAGACCGCTTGGCGCATGAGCCAACGACAAAGTCGAATCACCGCCTGTGAGTGTGCTCTTCACCGAATCATTCGCAATTGAGTTCTCCTTCACAAAGGAACTGAATTTGAAAACGATGTATGCTATGAATGTTGAAAGAGCGTAGCGCTGACCTCGCAAGTTGTTTCGAACGCTGAAATGGTGAAGGCCTGTTGGGGCGAGGAAAATCCCAAGCCATGTTGCACGCTTTGTGTTGGGAGTGAAGTCCTCTTCAGCTCGGGTTCGAATGCGCTTGATTTTCCAATTATCAAAGGCATCACCAATGCCTTTTGGCATGATGAGGAGGATGGCGATGATCATGACATACGGCATGACTTCAGCCAAGTTTGCATAATTTGATCGTTCCAAAGGCGTTCCAATTCCCATCAGAATGGGCGAAGAGACCGAACGAACAAAGCCAATGAGTAAGGCCCCAACCACAGCGCCACGAATCGAACCAATTGTGCCCAGGACGATAACGGCAAATGCCGGAAGGAGAAGCGTGAACCCTGTCTCTGGGCTGTAGCGAATGGTCATCGCAAAGATGGCGCCTCCAAGGCCCGAAATCCCTGCCGAAAGGAACGCGCTGGTCATGTGAACGCGCTCGACGTTGATTCCACAACTTGCGGCGAGTTCGGGGTTGTCTGCAACAGCTCGCATTCGACGACCCAAACGGGTTTTTGTCAGCAGGAGCATCAAAAGACCGACGGCCGCAAAGATCACAAATGGCATGGCTGCGTTGTAATAAGTGTAATTTGCAGTCAAGTCAGTGACACAATCTGCGCCAACTGAATAGACATCAGTAAGGGGCTTTGAGCCTTCAGTGACGATTTTCTCTAAGACGGGGGACCCGTCTGCGGCGGTCCCTGTTTGTTCACATGCACCGTAGGAGTATGTTTCTCCGGAGGCCAGCGAACGGTCGCCAAGGTTGAGTTTCGTGAGGAGGGTCGGTGCTTCGAAGCGTTGCTCGCGTGCGACACGCCAATCAATATCAGGCTCAAACAATTTCGTGCCTGCGCCGAAGCGGAGGTAGACGATGGCACGAAGAATGAGCGCTACACCAAGCGAAGCAATCATCATCACGTCGGCGCTTGATTTTCGATCCCGGAAGCCTCGGAACACGAGTCGGTCGATGATAACGCCTGCAAGACCTGTGAGAACAAAGGCACCGAAGAGCGTCCATAGAAGAACGCTCCATATCAGGACGCCGTCCTTGGGCGCAGATACAAGTGGGAAGAAATAATCCATCCACATGATCATTACGGCCACATACATGCCGAGCATGAAGAACTCGCTTTGAGCAAAATTCCCGTAGCGTTGTACGCTGTAAGTGAGCGTACAGCCAACGGCGATTGCAAGGTATGTTGATGACCATGTGAGGGTGCTGAACCCAATGGAACTCAGATTCAGATAGATGGTTGCACTTGTGCCAAGCCCAATCATCAGCAGTTCAATGGTGAACAGCACAGTGAGCAGTAGGAAAAGCGGTGAAAAAATCATCATCGCTGCTCGGAGTTTGCCGTGGGAAACGTCATCGAAGACGATCTTCACCAGCAAGAAGCCCATTGAGATGAGTTGAACAGATTGTCCAAGCCACACCATGTCGTTTGGCAGATTGCCAAACAAGAGGGCGTCGAGGCCATTACCGATACCTGACTGGTAAAGCAATCCGATGATTGCATCCAATGAGACAATCGCCGCGATCAGGAGGCGGCGACGCAGCCTCGACATCTCTTGCCAGCGCTGTTGGATGGACTCAGAGGGGTTTGATTCCTTCTCTAAGTCCATCCTAACAAAGCCTCCGCACTCTCGTGTTCAACCTGACTTCTCAGCCAGGAGGCTAAAAAGCCGTGGAACTCAAGTGCTGATGGTATCAAGCAGCGTTGTCTTGAACACCGTCTGCAACAGTCCAGTACTTTGTACAGGTGAATGTACCATCGTCAGTGGTCGTTGCAGCATAGCCGCAGATATCGTATCCTGCACCACCAACGTCGCCGTTAGCAAGGAAAGTGTGGTTTC
>OBPB01000008.1_pt1 | contig 62883 bp, 38 predicted proteins | sample 1534631 | NCBI WGS metagenome assembly OBPB01 (sample SAMEA3275471, study PRJEB22092) | marine metagenome | biome: Marine environment; feature: Belgian marine environment, sample taken at 3 meters depth; material: Sterile flask | collected 2014-06-24T18:06:27+00 | depth 3 m
TGAGTATTCCACTGTGGAAACTGTTGAGGTTATGTTCCAACTTCAAGAAACTGCAAGTGGAAACAACATGAGCAACATTCGTGTCACTGCGGTGAGCCATGATGGCTATGGAAACATTACATTGACCAAGTCGAACGAAACCGGTATGGTCAGCGAAACAATGATGCCTGGTACCTGGAGCCTCTTCCTCAACGAGACAGCGCCACAACGCCACTGGATGATGGATACCTCAGGTGCTCCATTCACCACAGATGACGCCACCAATGGCTCACTGAACCTCGGTGTCGTCAACGCTGATCTTGAAGTCGAGATTGGCGGAAAGGTCTTCTGGGACCTAAACGAAGATGATACTCCAGGACTGAGCGAAGGCGTTGAAGGATTCCTCGTGGAGATTCTGGGTGCACAATCTGGCGTCGATACCAACGTTACCACCGATGAAAACGGTGTTTGGTCACTCTTCGTTCCTGTTGAAGACAACTACACAGTCGCAGTGAGTAAGGAAGGGTTCGACACTGAATCATACAACCTCAGCAATTCGAGCGCTTACCCTGTGGCGAACAATCCTGAATCGCATGATATTGAGGTGATTGCAGGTAATGTGGCAGTTTCTGGAAACGTGACAGACATCAACGACGCTTCTCGGCTCGATGGTGCTACGATTGTTCTCTACCCAACCTTGGACGCTGTCCGTGACCCCGTGACCATCACTGGAACGCTCGTTGATGATGTCCTCATTTGGGATGCAAACATTGCCCCCGGCGAATGGATTGTTGTTGTCACTGAAACAAACGCAGGCGAGAACGGCGGCGGTGTCGCTGTAGGCTTGCTCGATGCAACCATTGCAACCGGTGCTAGCCTCGATATGGAAATGGCGCTCGGTGGATGGGTGGACCTCGATACAACATGGGATGACTTCGAACTCGGAACACACCATGCAGGATCTGCTGACAGTGGCTTTGACATGATTGAAGAAGCAGTGGAGATTACAATTTCCATTGGCGATGATTTGGCTTGGAACATGCCTGTTAGCGCAGAGGGAACATTGACATTGCTGATGCCCGCTGAGGCTATTGACTTCGATTCGACCTTCCTGACCATCCAACACGACGATATGCTCGAAATGGAATACATTGCTGGAAGCAAGACTTCGGTCGGCGAGGGACGTTCCCCCGTAACCATGTCATACACACGCTCCATCAATTCAGACAGCAGCCTCACGATGGTGAACAGCACGCTCGTGAACGCAACGGTCATCGACGGCATCTACACTGATTTGATGGCACAAACCCTTGATGCGGGCTATAAGACCATCGAATTCGATCTTGATGTAGCCTACGATGGAACTGAACTGAGTGATGTCTTTACCGTGACCGGATCAATTGGTGTCGCACCAGACAGTTCGCTCTGGTCTGTTGAATTCTACAACGGAACCGACTGGGTTGAATCCTACGATTTGGCCCTTGGTGTTGGTGCAAATGCAAGCGATGACAGTGTCGAAAAGACCGCCACAATCACTGCACGTGTCCACCTTGCCAACCAATCTGAAGCATGGAACCTCGAAGACGCTCACATGGTGAAGGTGCGCATGAGCACCAGCACCGGCGAATCGAGCGAGATTGCGGTGAACGTTCAGGTCCCACAATCCTATGGATTCGAAATCACAGACGAGCAGACTGAACTAGGAATCGCTGAGGGGTCCTCACGACAATTCACCTTCATGCTGACCAACACTGGAAACGGTGACGACTCGTTCACCATCCAATTGGCTGATAACATCCCAGAAGGATGGGAAGTGACACCTATGCAATCTGTGGTGACCATCGCTAAGGATGACATGCGCTCACAGGCCTTCACCGTCTTTGCACCAAGCACATGGGACGGCGTGTCAAAGACCGTGAGTGTAACCGTGACAAGTGAAGATGGAACCACAACTGAGAGCTTCGACGTGACGGTACAACAGGCCAAGATTTCACTTCGATTTACGGATTCAGATGCTCAAGTCGCCAGCGATCAAACCGCTGATGATCCAAACACAATGGTTCGTCTACCAATCGAAAACTTCGGTTACTTGGATGCAGACAGCGTCATCGTAACGCTGACACACGTCGACGGCGATTACACCGAGTCAGTGACCATTTCCGTGCCAGCACTTTCGAAGGTAAACGCTGAGTTCAGTGTGGGCGAGATGAAGGCTCCATCGCAACGATTCGAGTACCATGTCGAAGTTGCAGGTGAGCAGGCGAATCTAACCGAAGTGACCATCACAGATGGCGACTTCAAGATTACTTACAACATTGAGGATGAAAGTACAGACAGCCCATGGTTGACTGTTGCAATCATCGCTCTTGCTTTGCTTGTCGGATACGGTGGAATCAAGATTTCACGCAGTGGAAGCGGCTCAAAGCGGTTCTGATTGAGAACAACCCATTATACCGTCACCTTTCGCTTGGAACGATAAGGGCGAAGCCTGTGGAGGTGTAGTATGGATCAATTAGGACATGTTGAGTATCTCCCTGAACCGGAAGATGCTCGGATCCTGTCTGCTATCGACCCTGCAGCGGTTGGCTTCCAAGGAGCGTGGCGGGCAGAGGTGACAGGTTGGGCTCCACTGGAGGCAGCTCCAGTACTCCGATCGAGGCGACAACGAGCGTTTGTTACCAATGGTTTCATCTTCGCCTTGTTCATATCGACCATGTTCGCCATTTGGAATTCTGGACTCTTGATTGTCGAGTTGAACTTACCAACTTCTGAATGGGCTAACGAAGTCACACAACTCTCAGATGCCTCGGAAGCAGGATTGACGGGCGCTGGAGTCCGAGTTTGCATGGTTGACACCGGAATAGACAGCACGCATGAGGCTCTTGCAGAAGTCGATCTGACGTTCAAGGACCTCCGAGGTGCCTCATCAGTTCCGATTGATTACGGTTTGATCGCCCATGGTACGCTTATGGCTGGGATTTTAGTGGCAGACGGGCATCAACTTGGAGCCGCACCAGGGGTTACACTCGGGGTAGCGGCCGCCCTCGGTGCTGACCCAGATGGGGGCAACAGTGGTGATGAACGAACGGTAGCAGAAGCAATTCGTTGGTGCCAAGATACCTTTGAAGCAGACATCATTTCGTTGTCACTGGGCGGTGAGCAAAACCTCGATGCAAACAGGGAAGGAGCAACAGCATCGGCCACACGCAGGGCTGTTGATTCAGGAATTTTCGTTGTAGCTGCGGCAGGGAACGATGGTGGTGTGGGCGATGATGGACTCGTATCAGTTCCCGCCAACATACCTCGTGTCATCACAGTGGGTGCCACCACAATCACACAGGAGGTTTGGGTTAATTCATCGAAGGGATCACAAAACCTCGAGGGTGGGGAAAGAAGGGACCATCCAAATCAAAAACCCGAAGTCGTCGCTCCAGGCGTTGGAATTATCAGCACAGGAAGCAACAATGCATGGTATTCCAGCACCGGTACCTCAGATGCAACAGTGTTTGTCACAGCCGCACTTTCTCTTCTCTTAGAAGAACATCCCGAATACAAGCCAACACAAACCAGCAACGGCTCGTGCATTGATGTCATCAAAATTGCACTCATGAACTCGGTCAATCCGTTGCATGATGATGGACTGCATGACGACCAAACCGGATACGGGGAATTACGAGCGCTGGACTGGATTAACGAAGTAACATCAACGGCTCCAACCTGTTGACGACGCGCCGTTTTTCCAATGCAATGGGTGACTGAGAGGCAAAACCTCTCTGTAGCCCTGCCGTTAAGTTTGATACTTTAGGTTATTAGGTGATACAATCACTCTCTTATTAGTGATACAATCGAGGCCTAATTGATACACGAATGGTGGCAATAGAGGCGCAGTGTTATATCTCTCGTGTTGATGTGTGGGAAACAGCGGTGCCAGTCATGTCTGAACATACATCCCGAAAAAGCCTATCGTTAGTTGCCCTTCTGTTGCTTTCGAGCCTCGCTGGTTTGATCACCTTGCCATCTGCATCTGCTGTGAACGAAACAACCTCCGGAACCATCACCGGGACGGAAACATGGACCGGCACAATCAACCTTAACGGCGACATCACTGTGGCTGAAGGTTCAAAGCTCATCATCAACGCAGGAACCAACATCAACTTGCCTGTAGGAGCCTTCATCGATGTTGAAGGCGCTATCTGCGTGGCAGACACTGCTTGCGGTGCCAGCGGTGGGTCCTCATCGAACTCGGCTCGAATGATTTGGCAAAAGCCCCAAAGTGAAGCGGATTGGAACAGAACTGGCCGATGTGCGGTCAACGGCTCCAGCACCTACACCAACACCGATGCGGCCTGCGGGTCGGGTTTGATTATTCGAAGCACTGTTGATCAATCAACGAGCGCTACGTCGCTGAACTACCTCTACATGCAAGATGCCTATGGATACCCAATTTACGTGCCCTCCCTTCAGCAAGTTCAATACGGCGCCATTGTCTTCGATGGTTCCTCAATCATCGCTACAGGACTCTCATTCAAGGACATCAATACCTCAAATGTCCTCGCAGTTGATTTTGCCGCCCCAACCCTCCAAGATTCCGAGTTTGAGAATGGAGTCGACGGCAACGGATACGATGCATCCGCAGTCCGTGCATACAACGCAGGTGCAGGAATTCTAGCAACTGTGAACGTCATAAACTCCAAGCTCACTGGAAGTACGGAACCAGATTGCAGCAGTCAGGGCGGCGGCCGTACCGTCATGTTCATAGAAGACTCGTACATCAACCTCGACAATCTTGATGTTCAAGAAAATTCGTTTGGAGTGTTTCTGAAAGGGACCTCTGGATGGCTGTCAAACTCCACGATCGATGTAAAGTGCAACGCAATTGACACAAACTCACACAAAGAAACCGGAACCATCCGTCACACCCTCAACATCGAGAATAACATCATCACTACCGAAGAAGGAGCAGGGATCACTGCGTATGATGATGCAATTGTGGTTGCCCGGGACAATGTAATATCGGGCGCTGGTGAATCTTCAGGATTCGGAATTCGCTCATCAACCGTTGCTATTCACAACAACGTCATCGGCCCAATTGGCGGATGGAATGGATTGTGGATTTACGGTACATCCGATGTCGTCGCAGAAAACAACACCATTCAGGACACGGCTAAGGAAGCAGTGCTTATCGGTGAATACCATTTCAACGACCAAGGATGGAACGTCCCAACACCAACAGCCGCTCGTCTTTACCTTGCGAACAACCAAATTTCCAACAACTCTGGTACATGCAACTCTCAAATGTATGGAGGGGATTTCGCTTGTCCTGCCATTCACGTCTTCATGTCCTCTGCCACTCTTTACGACAACACCGTGGTGAACAATGGCGGAGATGGAATTCGAATCAAGGGCGGTATTGTCAACGCACAACGCAACACCATCGAAGTCGGCGCATTTGCAGCAAACATCTCGATGTATGACGACAATTACGGAACAAAGTACGGTTCGATTGCCTACTTCTCTGGAAACAGTTACAGCAACGCAAGTCAGGTGTACAACATCACTGAATCACGAGTGACAGTGCAATCTGAATACATGCCTGACCCAGGTGCAGGCGAACTCTTCCCTGTCAACCTCCAATGGTTGGGCGCAGAATGCCCATATGTTCTCGATGAGTGCTTGCAAGTGCCAACCACTGCCGCATTGCCACCTGCTTTCATGCCAATGGCCCTCGAAGTGGTCGACAACTCGACGGTGTTCTCCTACGCAGACCTCCAAAATTTTGATGCGAGTAAGGTCCATGTTCAGAACCAAAATTCAGCTTGGGGAAGCCAAGTCCGGGAAGGCGAGCTTGTCCGTTATCAAGTCAAAGCTCAAAACAACAACGTCGCCGATGCAACCGTTGTGATCAGCGATGCAACTGGCTTGCCACTCTACACCCTGCAAACCGATGCGTTTGGCTTCACTCCAGAGATCTCGCTCCCAAGTGATTTTTACATCGACCGAAACTGGAACCATCTTGTTGGCGAATCGAATGTTGAAGTGACAATCGCACCAGGCATTACTGAATTCATGGATGAGAACACATGCTCCGACGGTTACGACAACGATGGCGACACCTTCGTCGACGATGCTGACGCAGCTCAAACTGGTGAAGATACCTCCAATTGTGACGCAGGCAACCGAGAACTTCCATTCTACAGCGTGAATGCTTTCAAGTTTGGAAAAGGTACCAAAGACTTCGATATCGTTCTTGACGGTGGCATCGATGAGGTCATCAATCTCGACAACCTCAAGCCAAGCGTCGATGTTTCTCAAGGAGACGGTGCATCTTTTGCGACCACAGTGACCCTTACAGGGACTGCTTGGGACGGAATCGCAGGACCGTATCCGTTGGATATTGTTGCGTATGAAAAGCAATTCGGACTGATTAAGCGAGTCGAAGTTCAACCTCCTGGATCACAAGACTGGTACTCGGCCATTGACACATCCGGTGCTGGAGGTGAGATCACCCTTGCAAATCACCCGTTCAAGTCATGGTCGTTTGATTGGGACATGTCCGCTCACCCAGAAGGCGAAGGCGATGTTACCTTCCGAGTCCGATCCTATGACGGACTTGAGTACTCGCCAATCGAAGTCCGTAAGTACAAACTCAACCTTGTGGCGCCTACGATTTTAGTGGAAACACCAAACGACGGCACCACCCATGGAAACGCAAAGGTTGCCTTCACTGGAACCGCCAGCGACCCATACTCTGGAACATGGGGAAGTGATATCCAATCAATTTGGTTTGATATCTCTGGTCCAAATGACTACAGCTCACATTTCGCCATTGAAGGTTCCACTGTTTGGTCCTATGACTGGCAATTCGAAGAATTAGACTCTGGTACGTACACGTTCCAAGTTTGGGCGGCTGACAGCGATTTCTGCATCGACCTCGTCGGTGTATGCAATGCGGAAACCCGTACCCTCACCATTGATAACGACAACGCACTTCCGTTTGTTTCAGTCAGTCAACCAATTGCAAGTGATGTCATCCGTGCCTCAGATGAATACTTGATTCAAGGTGTGGCAAGGGACAATGACGGCCAAGTCACTCGCGTCGAAATCGACATTCAGGACCTCGCAAGCGGTCTCATGTTGAACAATGGACCAAACCCTGTGACCAACTTCGCTCCGAACGGTGCTTGGGCTGTTGCTTGGGACACTTCCAAGTTAATCCACGACCAACAATACGAACTTGTGATCCGTGCCTACGATGGTGAGGATTACTCGACTGAGAGTCGAATTCGTATCACAATCGACAACCCAACGGATGCCGATAACATCGCTCCAATCTTTGACCAAGAAGGATGGGTTGGGACAATCACCATCTTCTGTGATGCAAATTCGAATGCAATCGACCGATGTGGTAACGGCGCAACCATCGACTTGACCCAGTACTTCAGTGACCCTGATGGTACCGGTGAGGCGGAAAATGATTTGCTGTTCGATGTCTTTGACGAACAAACAAACCTCGATGACGATTTCTATGCGGATTATGTCTCAATTAGTGCCAAAGGTGTTGCAACCTACAACCCTCCGTGGGTTCAACCAACGTCTGTGATTGCAGATTGGTCCCTTGTTGGATTAATGTTCGAGGCACGCGACTCATACGATTCAGTGGCCTACTCCTACAAGGTCAACATCGTCGTCGTGTCCGTTGCATTCAGTGCAGAACGTGTGGACAGCGGCTTTGTATCTGCAAACGATCCAGCAACCTTCAGCGGTCAAGGATTGCCAAACAGCATGGTCGCTGCACGGTTCGATGACGCAAAGGGTGTTCGATTGAATTCGACACGTGTTGGAGCGGATGGAACTTGGACCATGGACATCGCTCAAAACCAAATGTCTGGAGCGGACAATGCAAAGGTCATCTTTGAAATGGATGGTCAAGTATACTCAGCACCAGGTACCACAGCAGATACTCAATTCCAGTTGAGTTCCGATTCCGCTGAATCAGATAGTGGCAACCTCTTCCTCATCATCGGTGCAATTGTCGGTGTTCTCATACTCCTCGGCGCAGGTGCGTTCTTCTTCCAAGTTGAATACGAGGAAATTGAAGAAGACGTCATGACCGACACTCCGGGAACAGCGGCTGAAGAAGATCCGTATGCATGGGCAAAAGCACGCCAAGAGCCAGTAGCCATCGCATCGGCTGCGGCTGCCGCTCCGGTAGCGGCAACAACAGCAGTGCCGGCTGCATCCACTCACCCAGGATGGCTTTGGGATGAAACCAGCAACAGCTGGGTTCCAGACCCGAATTACAAGCCTGGCCAGTGATTAACTGGTGCTCAATGAGTCACAAGCCTTGAAGAGGATAAGTGTGGGTGGGAGTTTATGGCGGTTCATCCCAAGCCCGGCGTACAGGAGAGAATTCTCCTCCACCTGCTCGATTACACCGACTTCAAGAACAGTGTCGAAGTGCCGTTTGCATTGTCCCAAATGGGCATTGCAAATGCTGTGGCAATTGCACGTTCAAACGTACCAAGAGCCATTGCCGGCCTGAAGGACCAAGGGCTTCTCATCGAACGGCAAGCACATGTTAAAGGCGTTTCACGAAAGCGAAAAGCGTACTTTCTGACAGATCCTGGTATGAATCTCAGTGAGGAAACATGGCGACGCCTTCGTTCCTTCCCCCTTCGAGCAATCTTGGAAGATGGGCAAACGGTCCATTCCACGCTTGGTGAAGTCAACGAAAAACTTCCGTTCTCGATGCGCCCCGTCGATATCATTCGATACATGGATGACAACTGCGTGCTTGATGCTCGAACACTTTCTGCAGACCTCATCGAGCGGGACCTCTCCAAGCACGTGGAGAAGCAACTGGTGACCTCATTGGGAGATCTTCCTCGTTTGCGACATTTCTATGGGCGAGAAAAAGAACTCGACAACATGGCGAATTTGATTGAGGCTCGTGCGACGACCTTGCTTATTCCCGGAATTGCGGGCATTGGCAAAACAACCGTTGCTTCGAAGCTCATTGAGCGGTTTATGCACCGCCGAAATTTACTCTACCATCGCTGTCAGGACTGGGAAGGTTCTCGATCGTTCTTTGAATCAGTTGCAGATTGGCTGGCTAACATCGGTGACTCCACTTTTGCAGATTACCTTGCAGCCACGCCGGTTCCACAGCCGGCAGACGCAGCACGGTTGCTCGTTGATGCGCTTGAGGGCACACCATCACTCATTGTGATCGACGATTTTCACAAGGTCGCCGACGTGACGCTTCATCAGACTTTCCAAGCAATGTCGTTAGCGCTTCTTGGCAGTGAAGAAAAAATAGCCCTTGTGTTATTTTCCAGATCGTTCAAGCCTGTGGTACCAACGAAGGATGCAGAAGGTCGAATCGCAAGTTTGGTTCTTCCATTGGATGGACTCGATTCAGATGCTGGAAGGAAACTTCTCAGCAGCTTCGATGAATTGGCTGATGAGCAATGGCTGCACATTCACGGATTATCTCGGGGCCATCCTCTGGTTCTGGAACTTATCAATCGAGGTGCATCGGCGGGAGCTTTCCACGAGACATTGGAAAATTATGTCACGGTTGAAATCTTTTCAAAATTGAGTGCGGAGCAAAAGCGTGTTCTTTCTGCACTGGCAATTTATCGCGAACCAGTTGAACTCGCCGCACTTGCTGAACAAGGCCTTGACACAGACGAACTCGATGCGCTTGTCGAACAAGGCCTAGCCCGTCAAGCCGACACAGAAACATACGACGTTCACGATTTAATCCGCGAATTCTTGCTCCGGAGTCTTGACGAAGCCACACGCAAGTCATTCCACTCCAAGTGCTGTTCATGGTATGCAAAGCAACCTAAAAATGCAGACCTAACCATTGAACACATTCACCACCTCATCCGTTCAGACGACCATGAAATGGCATCGGAATTGATTGCTGGTGATGGACGCAACCTCGTCGCACAGGGCCACATGGAACTTCTGCCGCTCATGGAGAGTGTTGATGGCTCAGATCTTGAGGCTGGCATCTACATGCGAGTTCGTCAACTGCAAGGCGAAGTTCTTGTCCTGTTGGGTCGGTTTTCCGAAGCAGAGGGTGTCTTCTCGGAGGCTCAATCACTGGCAGGTAAATCCAATTCGACATTGGTGGAAGCAGAAATTCTTGCTGCACTTGCAGATATTTCGCTCAAACAAGGCAACGCTGACAAAGCGCTAAGCATGCACCGCGAAGCACTCGAGAAGTTCATCGAACTGGAAGATGCCAAAGGCGCAGCCCGTTCCTACAATAACATGGGTTACCTGTTGCGAAGGAAGAACGATCGTACAAAGGCCCTCGAAGCATATGGCGAAGTCGAGGCCATTCTCAAGGAATCAGACGGGATGGACTTGATTGGTTCGCAATTGATTCTTGCCCGTTCTTTCCTCGACCTAGGCGAAATTGACCGTGCCCGTGACCACGCCCTCGAGGCATTCGAACGAACCGATGGTGGTTCCGATGCAGTCCTGCACGCTCGCGCACAAGCGGTGCTTGGTCGATACTATGCGAAAGTGGGCGACGCTGATGTTGCGTCGCACCACTACTCCACCGCTCTCGAAACAATGAGCGTGGCTGGCGACTTGCTGTCCCTCGTGGAAATCACAATTTTACTCGGCGAAGTTGTCCAAGACGCAGGTCGGGCTGAAGATGCTATGGAACATTATCGAGAAGCACTCGTGATTGCCGAAGCCAATGATTTGCGGATGCAAATTGGTGAGCTTCTTTCCCGGCTTGGAGGCGTTGCGCCGGACAAACCACGGCGGATGGAATACCTGCAACGTGCATTGGCTGTCTTCAGAGAACTCGGTGCCAAATCTCGTATGAAAGAAGTTCAAGCGCAGGTTCACGCCGCTGTAATGGGTCGTTAAGCCCGCTAATGCTGAGGGCGGTCGTATTCGATCGAGGTTGTTCCATTGTAGTGGACGACCCAAATGCTGTCGATTCCTGCCAACGTGAGTGTCCCTACGTGAGTTCCAGCACCCGTGCCGGAAATCGAGACATTTGTATCAAGGTCGCCCGTGTCGTGAATTAATTCGATGTTGGTGTCGGTCAGGACGAGGGTGAACCTTGATTCATCCGCTTCTGTGGCTCGCCATTCAACTTTTTCGGCATAGTCGATGGAGCCAATCCGACTTGCTTCATCGGCTCGCTCAACAGCTGCTGCTAGGTCATCCATGTTTGCTTGGATCGCGTTCTCATTCCATCGCTCTCTGGTGGCGGTTTCGATATCCCATGCCCAGACACTGAACATCGTGAGCAGAAGAACACCGAGAAGGAAGGTGAAAATGTAGCCCAACTCTGTGGCTGCGGCGGATGTGTCACGTCGAAGTACTGACTGCTTCATGAAATCGCCTCCGTCATGTGAACATTGAGTGATGAGAGTTGCAGTGTGAACTGTATAGCTTCACCATTCGTGTGCCACACTGCCTCACTTGTCCCGTAAGATGGGTCTGGGACCCATCCCACATAATCAGTGAGCAGATCAATCCGTCCCGGATAGATGGTCCAATCTTCACTCGACTCAAGCCCATCAGCAGATGCTGTGGCGATTGCAGTGCCGTAGGGTTCTGACCAACCTCGTCTGATTTCATAGGCCGTCGTAGATGCCAGTGAAGATCGATCAACCAGTTCGATGTCCAGATGCATTGAGCCAGCACCTGTGGTGCTGTCAGCCGTCGGATGGAGCGCTGGTATGGTTGCGGCAAACCGTGGGCCAGGGCCGCCGCGGTCGCTCGGTGGTACGACGACGAAGGCCTCGAATTCTGGATGGTTGGTGAGCACGGCGCCTCCGGAGTAGGCAACTTCCATTCCGAGGATTGACGATGAGAATCCATAGGCCAATCGAGAGAGGTGGAAGCCCCAGACCGTTCCGATTGTTGCATGTGTCGAACGATCGTTTCCACCGATGAGCGTGATTTGCATGCTAGATGGGTGTGTCCCTGCTCTCCATGCGTTTTTCACATCAATTTCGCCCCGCCCACTCATGGTCGTCCAAGGGAGCGACATTGCGATCCAGCCACTTGCTTCGACGCCGATTGACAAGCATCGCTCCTCGCCATCATGTTGCAAGTGATGCAATCCATTCTCACCGCTGAGTCTGGTGACCCTGAGGGTGTCACCGTCGGTGACCACGAGGTTGGATGTTCCTTCGCTGAGATTTAACATGGTCATTCCGTCATCGTTGAATGTGGTGCCATTTGCTTGTGTAGCTCCTGTGAGGTTGTAATCGACCAGTTGCCCTGCTCGCATGAGTTGAACCGTTTGGGCATGGATTGAGGCATCGACGTGGAAGGTGTGGAGTTGGCCGGTTCGGGCGCCTGTATCGTCTGCTGCAAGGACATGCACTCCAGAGGTGTTCGCTCCTTCACCGCTTGGTGCAGCCCGCCAAGTGAGGAAGACATCGCCTTCAGCGTCCACGATTGGTGCACCGTTTGAACCAGCGGGTGGCCAATCGAACGTTGTGCGTTGCTGAGGTGCGACAGAAACGCCTCCACCTCGCCATGTGACCGTCACCGAAGCATCGCTCGGATTGGTGAACACCATTTCCCCGTCGAGTGATGGGGTGACGAATGCATGGCCCAAAAATTGACCATCGGTACTTGGGATTGGCGTGATGCCATTGTTCTCGGTTGTGGTGGTTTGGACCATGAGACGAGAAGCATCGCTTGATGATACATGGATGACGCCCGCAGCCTCACGAACGATCGTCTGAGTGAATGAAACTCCAACTTGGTTTTGCCCGCTTGGGAGGGCATAATATGTGGCGGTCGTGCTTTCATCAGTGATGCTGATTTGGTTTGCGTCGTCTCCAATGAGGTGCAGTTGGCTGGTGCCGGCAGGCAGAGGCACTGACCATGATCGACCGGTCCCATCAATGGGGCTTGCATCATTCGGACTGACAAGCGTGCTACCGCCAATCCCTCGCTCCACGAATACATTGAGCTCATGGCTCGATGCAAGCGTGAACAACTCCTGGCTCGAAGCGTTCATCTCATGCATGCCATCAACTCGAAGTTGGATTGTATCGGTGACTTCCCCGGTCTCGAGCACCTCGACATCGACAGGCCCCAGAGGTATGGCAAGCCCTGGTGCCACAGTGAACAGTACTTTGTCCGCCCAAGCAGGGATGGTGTAGTAGTAAGGATTGTTTGGTCCAAGGCGGAGGTCGTCGATGCAAAGAGCGGTGTTGGCAGTTTCAGGGTGGCGGACCTCGAGTTCATCATCGAAATCCAAAGCACCTCGCATTCTGAACGACATGTCTTCATGCCATGTAGCAGCGTACCACATGCCACTTTGCAGGTGCTGCCACTCAAGGCTTCCATCAACTGGGATGAGCTCGATGGATGTTGAGTCACCCGGCATACCTTTCTCGCTCAACGCAGAAGTTTGGTGGGCGAGCAATGACATCTGTGCCGACATGTCGTGTCGCTCGACGGAACCTTCCAGTTCCTCGATGACAGGGATCATCGACACCATCATGATGGCAATAATTGAGAGCACGCCTCCAAACATCAGCACCGTTGCGACTGCTGCAGATACTGCTTGCTCATCTCGCTGAAGCATTGACCTCATCGGCTTACCTCCACTCGTTGAACATCGACTTCGAGGAATAACGGGACGCCATGGGTGTCCACGGTGAATCCGTCAGCACCACTGGCACGTTCGAATGGGCCGTAGCCAACAAATGTGTCCAGAGTTCCAGATGCCCGGTTGAGATTGTATTCATCGAGCCAGTGGTCGTGGTATTGCGGTGTAATCAAGTCATTGAGTTCGTTAAGTACGGTGAATCTCAAGTTGTATGCTTCGCCCGTGAAGAGGGTCATTGGACCAAGAGAAATCATGTTCATGCCGATGCTATTTCCTGTCCCCAGCGAACCATTAATCGTTACATCGGAAAGCAACATTGAGAGCCTGTATTCGCCATCGACAAGTCGATCAAGCGATACGCTCGGATAGGATGTAACCGCCCATGGTTCATTCGGGAAGTGTTCGACCCTCGCATTGTTCATGAGTGCTAACTCGTGTTCACCTTGACCCAGTGAGGTGGTGATTTGGATGCCGGAGAGAGCGTAACTCAAGCTTTTGTGCAACGGCGTTGCATCTTCATCGTACACGGTAACAATCATCCAATGGTCCCTCGATGAATTATGTCGCACGATCACTTCTTCGTGGGATCCATCGAAACTTGAACTCTCAACGCCATAAGGCGTTTCGATGGTCAATGAACGGGCGGATTCGTTGACAGCTTTCACACTCACTGCGGTGAGATTTAGGTGCTCGATTGTAATCTGTTCGTTCGACACGACATCCGCTGAAATCGTCCAAGTTTCCACTTTGTCAATAGGACGGATGTACGTTGATTGAAGTGCTAATGTGTGACGGATACCGGTGCCCTCAGGGGCCGCTCCTGCAACATCGATCCGGTCTTGGAATCGCTCAGAGATGCCGACGGCACTGTTCCAGTTTGTGTTGTCTTCAAAATCCGTAAGGTATGGGTTGAGGAAAATCCACACTCCGCCCATAATCGTGATGACCATTGCCAACAACATGACGACACCCAAAACCTCGCTCACCGCTCGGTCGTCCCTGCGCATGGCGGGACGGGAAACGAAGCAGGCTTCGGTGTTCACACGCAAGACAAGGCTCGGTACCATTTAGCCCTTCACCTTCACCGGCACCTTTTGATGCACGAATGTGAAGGTTAAGCCTCGAGTGAGTCGGTTTCGGAAGTTTCCTTTTCATCAGCGGTTTTCCCGACATAATGGGTGTATTCTGGCCCATCTTGAAGGGAGATTTTGATGTCACCTGAAAAGACTTCATCGATGTGGTAGAGCACTGTTGATTCAGCAAGGTGGGGCCGGTTGTTTTTTTCAGACAAATGTGTGAGGCTGATGCTTCTTGTCTCTGCTGTACAAACCTGCGCCAAAAATTGCCCTGTTTGGTCGTTCGAAAGGTGGCCACCACGTCCACTGATTCGGTCCTTGAGGGAGTATGGATAGGGGCCGTTCATCAATCGATCGTGGTCGTAGTTCGCTTCGATAGCGATGTATTCGCATCCGCGAACATGTGTCACCAATTCGTCCGTCCATGAGCCTAAATCAGTGATAATGGCGGCCCGCTCTCCACCATGGCTGGCAACAAAGGCAACATTGTCTGAACCGGCATGTGGTACCGGCACTGGTAAGACGGCTAAATCATCGCCGACACGGACCATATCTAAGGCCTCGAAGTAGGATGTCAATTTGGGGTCGAGTCCAAGTTCTTGCGCAGTTCGTTCGTTTGCTAAGATTTGCAAACCCCACCGCTTTTGCGCAATTGCTGCTCCACCGCCATGGTCGCCATGGTGATGGCTGATGAAGATGCAATCAATTTCCGTTGGTTCAATGCCGAGTCGATTTAGCCTCTTTTGCAGTTGTGCGCCGCTGAAACCCTGGTCGATGAGCACCTTTGCACCTTTGGTTTCCAACAACGTCGCGTTGCCGCGACTGCCGGTGCCAAGGTGAGTGATGCTCATTGTCATGGTGTCCGAACGATGCCCAACGCGGTAGGACTTTGAACAAAGCGATTCAAATTCTTCAGAAAGTCTCTTTTTGAGCCGGAATAGACTTCGTCAAACACCCACGAAGACCTTCGGCCGAAGACTTATTGCGCACTTGTAAAATGCAAATGTCCGAACATCGTTCCATTATCCTCATAAGTGTCGATTTAGGGTTGGAGGTTAGCGAAGCCTATGGCTTGCTCTCTGGTGATACCATGCGACGAAGCCTAACCACCCTTCTCACAACGCTTGCAGTTATTGCAAGCCTCCTCTTTATGTCGCAATTTCCTGCGATTTCATCGGTTTCGAGCGTAGATCCTCGAATCACGGAGGGCGAAAAACCTCCGTCCACCGATACGGACGGTGACAAAATCCCAGACGTTCACGAAAATCTATTCGAATCATGGATGAATTGGACTGCGATTGATGGTCGCGAGATCTACATGCCCGGAATGGACAAAACAGATGCTTCGGACGCATTTGTGGACAACGACCGAGATGGTCTCAACGCCACCGAAGAATATTGCTGGCCATACCCTGCGAATTGCACGGCGTCTGGTTTTCCACGCGGATTGACTGGTTCAGTCGATGGTTCAGGCGAACGAACCTACCTTGATCCACGAATGTCGGACACTGATGGCGATGGTATGCCAGATGGTTACGAGGTGTACATGTGCCATCGAACTGGTGGTTTTGATATCTTCACACTCCGATACGTCTGCCCTGCATTCGACCCGCTGAATGCGAGTGACATGACTGATGATCCTGACGATGATGGATTTGATGTCAATCGAGACGGCGTGCTTTCCGTCACCGAACGGTTCACTTCACCTGAGGAATACATTCAGGGTGCGCCTCTCAACCACACCACCGAATTGGATGGCCTTTGGTGCTCTGCCTCATTGCCAGAGGGCTCAGTGCTCGTTAATTGGCCGTTCATACCGACGGGTGCGAACGCAACCTTCCAAAATATTCTCTCAGCGTGCACCACAAACGCAACCAATGTGGTCGATGAAGATCTTTGGCTCGGAACCGATCCCCTGTTGGATGATTCAGATCGCTACCACTGGGATGGCTTCTCCATCCGGCGATTGTTCCCTTCATTCGGTGACGGGATTCCTGACGGTTGGGAAGTTCACTTTGGGCTTGACCCATTGAACCGCACAAACGCCCTTGTCGACCACGATAACGATGGCTGGGATGCGAACCGAGACGGTGGAGTCTCACCGGATGTAAGCCGTACACTGACAGCGATTAAGCTCGGTGAGGCTCTCTCGACGCTCGAAGAATACATGGTTCACGAAGACGATGGAAATTCAGTTATTGCTGGTTTGAAAACCGTATCCTACGGTGATGAGGAAGGAACGGCCGGCATGATCCCGCTCACATTCACCGCAGCTCCAGACGAACTGAGTGTTCTGCACTACGACATCCGTGACATAGAAACAGACGGTTCCAATGTCTATGTTTCAACTCGGTATGGGCTGACATTCGCAGACTTCGCAGCTCAAACAAGCGTCGATCAATGGATGCCACAAGGTGTGGAAATCAATGATGCCTCCTTGCTCAAGAGCGGTGATGACGCCTATGCTCTCGCCGTTGCTACAAGCATTGGCATGGCTGTCGCACCACTGCAGGCTGACGGTTCCTTCGCAGAACTGAGCACATGGGCATGGTCCATGGGCGATGAACTCAACGCCCTCGCAGAACTTGACATCGAAGGCCAAAACCAACAATTGCTCGCACTTGGTGATTCGGGTGCCGGAGCGGTCATCGAAATCAACTCCGCTGGAGCCATTGTCCAAAGTTATGCACTTTCGACTTCGTTGACCACTGCACTGAGCGAATCCAATGCGAGCGTGACATCGATTGCTCATGGGGCGGCCGGTGGGGGCGCAAAGATGCTCTATGTCGGAACCGATCGTGGCCTTGTGATGGCTGAGACTGCCACCGTTCGGGACGAATTCACGCCAACATGGCGATTCCATTACACCACGGAATCGACACCAATCCCAACCAGTATCGATGAATTGCGTTCCCTTTCCCTCGGCATGGTGGCCAATCCAGCAGAAGTTCGCACTCTTGTTCTTGACGGGCCAAATGCAAACAATGCACAGGTGCTGTGGTTCGGAACGCCATCGGGATTGCATCGAATGAGCCTGCTCGATTCAAGCATCACACACAGCGGTCTTTTGGAACATCCTGGCATCGAGGGGCAATACCTCCGTGACCTCAACAACATCCATTCGATTTACCCGACCGGTGACGAACTGTTGATTGGTTCCGAGCGTGGCCTTTGGGCTATTTCTGGTGATTACACGGCCGTGTATGGATTGCAGGACCAAGAGCCTGTTTACGGAGAACTGAGCACACTCAACTGGGTCAGCATCGATGGAAACATTACGATTCTGGCAGGTTCAGCTCCCGGTCAATACGCCAATCTTGAACTGATGAACCCCGGGGCAAACGACTCTGATAACGACGGAATGCCCGACGGATGGGAGGTCGCTAACGGGCTTGACCCAACCGATCCATATGATGCACTGCTCGATATGGACGGTGATGGGCTCGACCTTGACCAAGCCGCCGATGGGTTCTTGGAACGCCTCTGGACAAACCTCGACGAATTCCGATATGTGGAAACGACACCACTCGGTTACAATTCGACAAATCCTCGAGAAGGCGATACCGATGGCGATGGCCTTGGCGATGGCGAAGAATATTTCGGATTCTTCTATGAAACGAGCAATTTGTGGTGTCACTACACCGTACAACTGGAATACATCTGTGATGATGCTGCTGGTCTTGCAGCGAACACAACTTACCTCGGATTATCATCGACTGACATTGGCACCGATCCTACGAATTTCGATTCGGATGGCGATGGGATGCCTGATGGCTGGGAAATAACCCACCGCCGGTGGGTTGGTTCGAGTTTCACTGGCGGCAACAATTGGTCGCTTGACCCGAACCGTGCCGATGATGCAAACTGGGACGCTGACCAAGATGGTCTTGCCAACCTCTGCGAATACCAATGGTCGCTGGTCAAAGGAGCGGCCATGGAAGGTTTGCTCCTTGAGAGCCACGGTGAGTCGGCAGAATCCGCCGCCACCTGGTCCACAGCAGATCCAAACAACGTCGACTCCGATGGTGATTCATTACCTGACGGATGGGAATCGAATGGCGCTTGTGAATGGGACCCTTCACGCGTTGGCGTAAATCCCCTCAACGGTTCAGACCTCTTTGAAAATCCCGATGGTGATGGATATGATATCAATCACGATGGAGTTTTGGATTCAAACGAGGCTTTTGTGAACTGGTTGGAATTCCATGTCCGCTCTGACCTCTTCGCCACCAACACCACGATGTCGGGCGTGCCCCTGCCAGATGGATTCTCCACAGACCTCTTTGCCAACGTAGCTGATTATGGCATGCCTGAGGCAACATTTGGCGAGCGTGCCTCGGGTGCTGTGACGGCGACTCAACCAGTCACCAGCACCGGTGCGGCAAATCCATTCGATGCAGACACAGACAATGATGGCATGCCCGATGGTTGGGAAATTTGGTTCGCTCGATGGGCCATTCTCGATGACGCATGGACGCTGAATCCACTTGATGCCTCTGACCGTTGGCAGGACGCTGACGACGATGGTATGGCCAACTGGGAAGAATACAATGCAATTGCCCCGGAATACAGCGAAACGGATGCAAACCGGTCGTCACCCCAATGGTTTGTTACAACTGTTGGCCAGGCGTTTGCTCTACAACAATGGCCTAGCATTTCAACGACTGCTTCGTTTGGTTCCTTCTTGACGCAAGATCAAATCAACATCAGCGGTTGGACTTCTGACCCAAACAACGTCGATACCGATGGTGACGGCATGCTTGACGGCATCGAACACCTGTTCACCGCATGGAACCTGTCTGCTGAAACATGGACGCTGAATCCACTTGTTGCAGGCGACGGCGATTTCGATGGCGATGAAGACGGTCTGATCGATGCACAAGAATTTGCGCTCGCCTCCTCGAATCCTGAAAATGGAATCGACCATCCAAGCGATGCCCCACTGCTCCACATCGATGGGGATGCACAACAAGCGACAGAGAAAGCTCAGCGTGTGTTCAACATTCTCATCACAAAAGAGACCCGTGGAAAGCGGTTGCTGACCGACTTCAATGGATGGCAGCAAGGCGAACCGCCAAACGCAATCATTTCGATTCTTTTGGGAATGACCGATCCAACCAATCCTGATACGGATGGCGATGGAATGTATGACGGGTTTGAGTATTGGTTCACAGCGTGGAACTTGGACCAGAACCGTTGGAGTATGAACCCGCTCATCGATAATGATGTCAACCTCGACACGGATGAGGACAGTTTCGATTGCAACGGCGATGGAATCATCAGCCAGAATGAAACCTTCAGCAATCTCCGGGAATGGGAATCTCGCACATGGGGTAAATACCTCGAACGTTCTTCTGTACCTGCTGCCCTTGGTATCATCGACTTCGGTGAAGATGCAATGAATGCATACATGGAAGAAACTGGTATGAGCCTTGTTCAAGCCAAAGATGCGATTTACGATGATTTCGTGGAAAAATCACAAGACAGTGCCGATCGAATGGAAAAAATCAACGAATTCAACTTCGACAATTTCAACCGAACACTGATTGGTGTTGCTGATCCAACAAGCGATGACTCCGATGGCGATGGAATCACTGATGGTTGGGAATACTGCTATGCGCTCTACGGGATGGAAGATGCAACCACCATTAACCACTGGGCATCCAATCCAATCAATCCATGGGACGTCGATTATGACGGGGACCAAGACGGTTGGTATGGTAGGACTGCGTTTGATATTCCTGCGGACCAAGGCACATGGAGCGGGCGTGTGTTCACACCTTCGAGTGATGTTATTCAGCCAGGTCTTGGCGACCTTCCTTTCACCAATTGGATGGAATGGGACAACCAAACTCGACCGGATTTGAATGATTCTGACGGCGACAGTGTTTCCTACACTACGACCGTGGTGAACGGAGCAGTCACTGCCCATGACCGAGACTTCAATCTCTCTGACGGCCGTGAAGTGTTCAAGTACGGTATCAACCCGAGTGACAACGACACCGATGGTGATATGATCCCAGATTGGTATGAATATGCCAAGGCATGGAATGAATCGAATGATAACTTCAGTTCATATTTGAAAATCCGAGTCGTTTGGATTGACGCCGCCAACGGTGGAGCGTGTGATACGGATACGAATTCCTGTTTGCCATTGTCGCAACAAGGGGCAGGTGGGGCTCTGAGCAGACCAGATTTGACCTTCACATGGTTCACACTCGATCCCGCAAATCCCCTCGATGCCAACCTTGATCCAGACCAAGACGGAAATTGGGACTGCACCGGTGCAGGTTGTGTCTACGAGCCGTACACGAACTTCCAAGAATTCTATGCAATCACAAATTCAGATTATGCTTCTCCGAATGCAGTCCGCTTGAGCGGTTTGATTTACGATGGTGAAATTGTCCTCGAGTGGTGGCAATTTAGAGCTGCTATGCTTGGTTTGGATGAAAACGGTGCAAGCACAGAAAATTACCTCAAAATGGATCAATCCTTCTCAAACGACATCCGATTTGCCTACATCGTCGATGACAAGGATACAAATTTCCTCGTTCTCGATTCCGGTGACGATGAAGTCCATCTTGCTGGAAACTGGACCGATGCGTGGGAGATTTACTACCAAGCATCTCCATATTCATCACCAGTGCGTTCAGTTGGTGAGCATGAATTCGGTTGGTATTTGCTCGACTTTGATGACGATCACATCGCTGAAGGTACCGATCCTACAAACTGGGATACGGATGGCGACTGGATGGTGGACTGGTTTGAAGTTCACGATGATGAAGAAGATGGTGTTCGTGGTGACTCTTCGCCAATCCGATACGATTCACGCCAGACTGGTTCGTGAAATCGTTCTGACACGACGGCGTACCCTCTAAAGCCTCAAGCCCCTGTGCTCAAGCATGAACCGCGTAATGCATGACAATATTCCAGCCGGCCGCGGCGTGATGTTCTTGCTCTTCATCATCATGGTGCTGTCGCCAATGTCGCCATTTGCCGATGTGTTGGTACAACCATCGGATGCGTCGGGTGTCGCTCGTCACGTCTATGAGTTCGCAGACGGTTCAACAGAGTACGTGGCCCTCTACCAAGGCGGCAATGCAGACGCCGGTGCAGAAGTTGCCATACCCCGTGGCGCTAAAATCACAGACGTGACCATGACACTTTCTGGCGCCTCCGCCACGGGTTGGTCTCAGATCGTCGACGACGACCGTTCCGATTGGATGCAAGGGCTTCCTTCTGCTGCTGATGCTCGTTCTGGTGATTTGAGTCTTGCATTTGCCAACACAACTGACTCCTTCTTCCCCCATGGTTATGAGGAATTCACAGATGGGAACTCCGATGCTTGGCTGGACAATGGCTCGTATGCCTTGCGCCAACCTCACACTTCCAACGCAACGGAAAACAGATTTTCTCAACAGGTTCTCAAAACAAGCAGTAGCCTAACCAAGCAATCTCAAGGTGCCGTTCTCAAGCATCACGATTGGGTGTTTATGTCCAAGTGGAGCGGCTCGACCTTCCATAACATCGTCGACCGCCTTTATCCAAATAATTTGTCTCGTGAATCAACCATTACCCTTGATGAAGCCGATTGCAGCATCGATTTCCTCCACCCGAGCAGCTATTATGGCTCATATGGATTCCGAGACTGGACCATCACCGATGATGAGCGTATGTTCGGCATCCTCTCAGGGTACCGTTATCATTACAGCGCAACTGCACCATCCCAATACCATCGTGTTGTTGAAATGGATATCTCCCGAGATGACACTTGGACGTGCATCGACACCTACGATGTTTCACCACAATACTCTGATTACACCGGCATTGCATATGACCGGGACACCGAAGACATCTGGATTGTTCACAACAGTCAACGTCGTATTGTTCCCTACACATTCTCCAGTGCAGGTGACGGGCAATACCAACGTGGTACGAATATGTACTCCTATTCATCTTCTTCTGGAACATCATTCGAGTGTGGGAAAACAGGTCAGCAAGTTCGTGGTTTGGAAGTTAATTCAACCACCTTCTTCATGCGCTGCCAAAAAGGTTCCACGAGCCAAGATAAGGACCAGCTTGAAGCGTGGTCGATTTCAGGATCTTCATCCTCGCTTGTTCCACAAATCGGTACTCGTCTCCTCTCCGCTCTCGGCTATGGCCTCCAATTCGACGGGAACAGATTCGTGACAATTGACTGTGGCTACTCAACATGGTCCTCTTCCACTCTTTACTACCGTGAATACGGTACTGGTTGGCAATACAAAACCACACCTGCGCCGGGTACCACGACATGGTATGGGCCCGTTACGACATCCGGCGATGACATTGTCGCTGCAAACATGCAGACCTACTGGTCGGCAGCATCGACCGGTGACCGTGTTGATTACTGGATTTCTGCTGATAACGGAACGCATTGGGAATCGGTCACCTCGAATGAGACGATTCACTTTGCATACCCCGGGACAGAACTCGTTTGGAAGGCGCAGTTGATCGGTTCGACGGCAGTCTCTTGGTGGGTCGATGTTGAGATGTCAACATCCTATGTTTCAAGTGGCTCATGGACCTCTGATCCGTTCACAGCCGGGACAAAGGTTGGCAAGGTTCGACCCCAATGGATTTCGACAACTCCAGCAGGTACCACACTTCAGGTTCAAGTTTCCAATGATAACGGGAGCACATGGTTGCCAGCCACGAACGGACAAGAAGTAAGTTTCACGGCGGATGAAGCAGGTTCAACGGTTCGGTACGCCGTCAGCATGTCGACCTCTGACCCCAGCCTGACTCCGACGATGGACAGCATGCTCCTCGAATACGAGGAAGGCTACCCGGACCGACCACGGATCGACATCGGGAACGACCAAGTTTGGGAATGGGAATCACTTCTTTTCCTGAACGAATCTGCTGTCGAGGCGAGTGACGAGTCTGTCGTGGGTGTCGATGTGAAGTTCGCACCTATGCTCATTGATGCGTTTAATGACGCTGTCCCAGAAAACGGTGACGGCGACATCCTTGTCCCGATTGCCATCAAGGCTGCAAGTTCCGGCCGAGTTAAGATCTCAAACATCGATGTTGCGTACAAGATGCAAACCCGCGCTGTCGACGCATCACTCGAAGGTGGCCTCATCGCTCCCGATGGTGCCTACAGGAACCTTGTGACCCGCGTTGCACCAGGAGACGATGTTGACTATGTGACCGATGCACTTGTTGCTCTCGGCAATTCATACGGTGAAAATCCAGCGTTTAGCTGGGAACGTGGTGATGTTTGCACTGTTGTCAGCGATGGTGAAGGCGTTGTTATGTTCGATGCGGCCAATTGCACCTCAACGACCGATGCGTTGGGCGTTGTTTCTATTCGCATGCCGCTCAGAGTCGATTGGGCTTGGGACGACGAATCTGGAACCGAGGCGCTCATCTCAGTAGAGGATGATCTCGGTCTTTCTGTCTCGGCATGGGAGACAAGTTCGCTTGATTTGGTTGTGGAAAATGATATCCAACTCGATGGCCTTCGCGTCTATGAAGAGACTGGGAGGGAACTCTACAATCAGGATTGGGTACGTGGCGGGTTCAACCTCACATTCACTGGTGGGATTCATTTCCAAGATTCCCAACTTTCACCGCTTGCTGGTCAATTCAACATGACCATTATCGGACAAAACGTCACCTATGACGGAGACCCAATCGGCGAACCTGTCGTGCTGGCAGTCGAGCAGAATCCGGCGTTTGGTGAGTACAACATGACCTTCACTGCACCGCTTGAGTCTTCACCTGGTGGAATGATTTTCTATGTGATTCCAAGCGACCTTCCAAACGGTTCCACCTATACCAATCCGGGTTACAATACCCTGCGTTTGATTCTTGATGGGAATTCACCGCTCGTTCTGTCCTCAACCCCCGGTGACGGTGAAGAGCGCCACGCGGGCCCACCCGCTCCTGGCGGACAATCTCTCAGTGTTGCCATCCAGGATTCAGTCGATCCACCGAATCAAATTTCATTGCACTACTGGATTGGATGCAAAGCAAGTTCCGCTATTGGCTGCAGCGATTACAACTTTGATGGCCTGCCGAATGAAGACGAATATGAGATAAAAACACTCTCTTCTCCAGAAATACAACCCGGCGGCCTGAATATTTTCCAGGGATTGATTGACGATTCAATGCTTGGCCACGGCCAACAAGTCTCCTACTATGTGACCGGAAAGGATGCACAAGACAATGCTGTGGCGATGGGGAAGGGCCCAGTGTGCCCAGACTCGACCATTCCATGTGGCTATGCTCCTGGTGAAACCGTTCCAGATTGGGACAACGACCTGGGCACTTACAAAATCCGTGTTGAATTTGAACCGCAATTGGATTTGGATAATTCCACCATTCTTGGTCACGATGACAAATCACCGCTGCACCCTGGTATTCCGTACTCAGCTCAAATTGTTCTTTCAGACCGGAATGGATGGCAAGATATCCAATATGTTCAGTTAGCGCTTGGTGGCGATTACGATGACGATGATACTTCGATCTTTATCTCACTCATGGCTGACCAAAACGGAATGCCAACCGCCGTGATGGAGGCCGGATCTGGCAGCATCGCTGTTTCGAACCTCTACTCCTCTGTATCGATTGATGAGGCGAACAACAGCATCATCAAAATCCTTGCGAGGTTCCAATTGACTTGGACCTTCCCTGAAGTGTTTGACACCAATGGGGAGTCAAGAATCATTCCGAAGGTTTTGGTAACCGATTTGCCGTGCAATGTGGGCGAACAAACGCCATGTTTCGAAGCAAAGGCTGGCCTTGGGAATGACGCATGGAGTTTGGACAATGACTTCCGATTCGATACAATGGATGGACACATTCGTGCCGTAGAATTGAGGGATGGAACCAACCATTACAACAATGAATTCAGCGAGACGCTCATCGGTGCAGGACAAGCCTTGAGGGTGAACGGTCGCGTTCTGTTTTCCGAAGATGACACGCCTGCTCCTGCTGGTGCGTTTGACGTCGTGTTTGGTGATTATGACTACACATGGCGAACATCGACACGAGATGCTGGTGAATTTAGCCTTGATTTGTTGATTCCATCGGTTCGGTCTGGGCACTTAGACCTTCGATTGGGTCTGGATGACTTGCCGGGAATTGCCATGGATGAAACATCCATTATTCCTCGCGTTCGACTTGCAGTCGACAGTTCACGCCCAACCATCTCAGCCATTGCACTCAACGAAGTCTCCTCCGATTCCCCTCTCTCAATTGGTGACGCTGGCGACTTGCTCGTGATGCTTGAGACCCTGGATGATTATGGATTCGATCTTGATGAACCGGCGGTTCTCCATTACAGAGTTCGTGCAGGAGAGGCAGAAATCTCTCGAGGCAGCCTCCCACTTCCCGACACAACACCATTTGGTGAGCAATTCTTCTGGACCGGCCACCTCGACCTAACAGACGCCGGGGCAACAGTTCTGCTTCCATCCTACGTGGTTGATGTCTGGGTCTCAGGCTCAGACGCTGCAGGCAATCCTTTCGATACGCTCGACAACTCACTTTCGACACCAATCGCATCGTGGCCTCTGGCACTGCTTGGCCCATCACTCGATTTGAGTCATGACGACACGGTCCTCTCATGGAACAATCCTTCGCCAGTTGAAGGAGAAGCTGTCTATCTGGAAGTTCAGGTTTTGAATCAAGGTGGCAAGGGTGACGTCGCCTACGTGCTCCAGCGGGCCGTAGAGGGCGGGTTCTGGGCAGAAGTCGTACGCGTCGATCTCGTCGCCACTGCAGGTGGTTTGACAGAAGCACAGATGGCCACCGTCGCAGATGTCGGCGAGGGTGAAAGCGTCGAATATCGTTTGTTGGTTTTGGTTGATGAAGTCGAAATGGACCGTCGTACTGTTGACCCCCTGATTGTCAAGGGAGAAACGGTTCGTGATGGTGACGCACTCGCACAACAAGCCTCGGAAAGTACCTTCGCTATTGTGCTCTACATTGTCGCTTTGGTATCACTTTCCTTGGCCATGTGGATGTTGGTTCTCAACCGCAGAATCCGTACAGAAGGTCTTGAGGGTGGCCTCACCGATGAAACCCAATCTGTAGTGGAAGATATGAACACTGCAAAGGTCCTTCCAGAATTCGCAGATGCGACACATGCACCACCAACACAGGCTCAACCTGCTGCTCCACTTGCTCCCGTCGCTCCAGCGCCAGCACAGCCTCTTGCTCCAGGGCAACGACCCCCACCTCCACTCCCACCAACAGGCCTTCCTGAAGGTTGGACTCAAGACCAGTGGAATCACTTTGGTTGGCAGTACGTCGAATCAATGAAGAAGTGAGGCTTAGCAATGAGCGACACACCCGACGCTGCCGTCGAAGGCATGGTGACGATGCAAGAGCGCGTGGTCAACCTGATTAACCAACTCAACATGCCTTTGATAGAAGTCAGTCTCGTTGTTGGCCGTCACATCGCAGGTCTTTCCCGTTCGCTTGATGCTCACATCGAAGCAAGTGGGCAGTCTTTCAGTGAGCGAATCACAGCTCCTTGGCCAATCGAAGAAGGCAGCCAAGGTGATGTCAGCGCGACGTTCGACCTCGAAAAGGTGTTCAAAATCATTGATGAAGATCGAATGGACATCCTTTCGACGCTAATACGTGTAACCCTTGTGGAAATTGAGGCCACACTTGCCGAAGGATTGCTTGCATTGCGGCCTTGGGAAGCATTGTCACGTGCTCAATTGTCTCGGGCGCAAGGGCCAGGGCAGTTGTTCTCGCCACTTGAGATTCCAGAAGACTGGTAATACATGGGTTTGAAAGCAGTTGGCATGAGGGGTTATCATGACGAAAGGGCCTATTGGAATCATCCTCATGCTCCTTGTGTTCCTCGCTCCGCTGTCTGGCTGTGTTGGAACGTCAAACCTCACCAACGATTTGTTCGAAAACCACGGGGTACCCGGCGGACTTACCTTGGCGTGCTTAGATGACAGTTCCTACACCCGCCTGGTCATTGAAATCGACTACGAGGAAGGCTTCAAGCCGGAAGAATCCAGTACCGACATGCTTGCCGAGCGGCTTGAATCAGTGTGCGATAAGCCCAACGGAGTGGACATAAAGTTCACCGCTACAACATTCAATCATGAAGGCTCATGGAGCGCAGATGATGTTCGTGAGAAGGGCTGGGATGCAAAGGCAGACGAACCAAGAGAAGGTTCAGTCCTCACGTGGCAGATCATTTTCCCTTCTGGGACTTACGAAGATGACAGTGTTCTCGGTGTTGCAGTTGACGCTTCCACCATTGCTATCTTCGGAGAGTCCGTCGATGATGCTGCAGGCTGGTTCAATCGACCATCTGCCGAAGAAGTCGAAAACAGCGTGATTGTTCATGAAGTCGGTCATTTGCTGGGCTTGGTGAACCTCGTTTACACCTCGCCAGCAGACCATGAAGACAGCGAGAACAAGGGTCATTCCAACAATGAAGACTCTGTGATGTATTGGGCCATCAACTCTCGATCCGTTGGTTCGTTCTTTTCAGGCGACTTGCCGACCGAATTTGACCAAGACGATCTCGATGATTTGAATGGGTTGGCAGACGGCTCAATTTCATCAGAGAATCAATTGTGGCGTCCCTAAGCATCGATCGTTGCGCCGACCATTGTTGCGTCCCTCCACGCATCGTAAATCGAGTACAGGTAGAGGCCAACCCAAAGCACGAGTGTTAGGGCCAATGGAATTTGTAGTAGGAACCAATCAAAGCCCCGTCGGTGTTTACGGTTGAAATGTTGCCCAAGGAAGAGGAACGGAATCGAAGCAAGCAGCGCAGTGATTATCGGACGGAGTGTCCCCCACGCGCCAACACCAAACGTGATTTGTCGCCAGACTTCACGAACGAATCGAACTTCCCGCCGATCGGTGATGTCCCTTTTGTCTTCTGCGGGGAATTGAACAACCATTTCTTCCATTCATTCACCCCTGCGCCGTGGCTGTTGGTGTGGTGTCGGCCTTGTCAAGATGACGCTTCTTTGATGGGCATTGGAATGAAAAACCTCCACCATTAGGGTTGGCCGTGGTCCGTGTACTTCTGACAGGATTCGAACCGTTTGGTGGCTCGGAGGTCAATATCTCGATGGATATTGTCAACGCGTTGACCGATACACTGGTCGTCGAAGATCCATGGTCGGCGTTGAGGGCTTTGTCTAAGCCGATGAATGTGGAACTTGAACGGTTGGTCCTTTCTGTTGACAAGGCAGGAAGCATGACGGTGGCCAATCGCATTGCCTCAGGTGAGTCTTGGGATGCTGTTCTTCACCTCGGCGTTTGCGGTACCTGCACCGTTCCTCGGCTTGAGACATTAGCAGCAGACCGACTCGCAATGAGGATTCCAGATAATGCGGGTCGACAGGTAGCATCGGCCCCACTTTCTGGTCAAGGCGATCGTCCATCAACAGTTCCTGTGAAGCACTGGTTCCAATCTTGGCAGACCGACGCGGAAACCTCGACGGACGCTGGGGCATTTTTGTGCAACGAAACATTGTACAGAAGCTTAGAGGCAAACACGGACGAATCAATCCCAATCCTCTTTCTTCACCTGCCACCAGCATCCGTGTATCCGCTTGGAGCATCGCTTGAACTTGTCATCCAAGTCATTGCACGGATGCTCCACAAACCAGTGCTGAGGGTGGTTGGCTCGCTGCTCCTTGATGAACGCAAGTTTCTGGTGGCTCGTCGGGCTTCGCACGAACGTCATGCGGGTACATGGGAGTTCCCGGGCGGTAAACTCGAATGTAACGAGACGTTTCAACAAGCGATTGTTCGGGAAATCGAAGAAGAGTTTGGTTGGCTTGTCAGTGCCCAATCATCGATTGGCACATGGCACCATGAATTGCCGGAAGTCACCATCGAATTGGATGTCTTGATGTGTGAATTCGTTGGCGTGATACCGTCGTTCATCCTCAGTCCGCGTTGGACTTCCCATGATTCTGTAGAATGGCACACCTACGAAAGCAGCAAAGCGCTCGATTTTACAGGTTCAGATCGCCAAGTTGTTGAACGCTTGAAGGAACTGGATTTAATTGATTAAACCCAGGTGCTCGCTTCACCGTCTTCTGCCATTGACCGTTCATCATCGAGCGTTCGAGGTACACTGTCTCGACCTTTATGCCATGTCGCTGCGTGCAGCCAATCCATCAAATTGGGCGATGCGAGCGTTACTTGGATCACCCCACCAAGTGGTGCTTCACCCGGAAGGGGAAACGCAACTTTCGACGAGAGTGCTGCTTGCCGAGCTATTTGGAAAACCGTTGTGTCTCCGTTGAGATGACGGCCCATTGCATCCAAGGATGTATCGAGGATTCGTTGTGTGTGAAGCATGGAAAGGAAATGGCCGAGGGACACATGCTCCGCTTCCCATACATGGTTGCTCGCAGCACCGAATTGAGGCTCCAACACTTCGGTAGGAAGTGGGAACTCAGGGAATAAGGCATGGACAGCATCTGCCACTTTGTTTGGCTCATCGGCGCCCTCGAGCACCGTTTGAATATGGACTGCTATGCCTTCGTTGACACCGTTAAGCTTGACGAGTGGTTGGTCCATGTTGAATGGCGAAAGGTTCGTTGCACATGAACATGCCTTTCGCGGTTGTGTGAAGCGAAGAGGTGAATATCTCGGGGCGAAACCCAGCATCATGGGGGCGGCGTTCAATCCAATGATTGCCACCGTTATTCCTGTGCTGAATGAAGGGGCTCACATTGGAGCCTGTCTGGATTCACTGATTCAACAAACATACCCCGCTTCACAGCATTCAATCATGGTTTTAGACGGCGGATCAACAGATGAAACTGCCAAGGAAGTCGAAGCAGCAATCCTTCGCTCCACCCGAACAGACGGGCCGAAGATTGAGTTCCATTCAAATCCAGGCCGGTTTGTGGCCGAAGGGCGGAATCTGGCCCTAAAAATGATCCCAGACTCTGTGACACACATGCTCGAACTCATCGGCCACAGCACTGTAAAACCAGACCACATCACTGCTCTGGTGGAGGAATGGAACCGGATTTCTGAGATTGAATCTCGACCGCTGGCAGCACTTGGTTGCCGTGTGACATCGAGAGAGGGTCAGTTAGGGGTCGTGGAGTCTTGGGTCGAAGCAACACTTGCCTCGCCTCTGGGGAGTGGTGGTGGCCAATTTGACGCGTTCGCCAAAGCCACACCCTGCAAAATACCTGCCTTTGTCCTTCATGCAAGGGATGCCCTGGTCGCAGTTGGTGGCTGGGATGAATCGTTCATTTCAAGCCAGGATAGCGATGTATCCATGCGACTTGCTGCCGAAGGTTATGCCTTATGGCGAACACCTCGGGCGACGGTCCATATGACGAAACGAACAGGGTTGGGGCGCTGGTGGAAAATGGGTCACCGGTATGGTTTTTGGCGAACCAAAACAGTGCTGCGCCATCCAAAGCGCATGAGTCTTCGTGAATACCTGCCTTGGTTCGGCCTCCTGCTCACCACCGCACTCTTTGCTTTGGAATCGCCATGGTGGGTTGTTCCAGTCGGGGCATACGGTTGTGTCTTGGTCGCCGAAGCAGTTCGGATGGTCCTTCGGTTCAAGAGACCGTCATTGCTTGTTGGTGTCCCGTTGTGCCTTTTCATGCTCCATACGAGTTTTTCGATTGGTTTGGTCGACGGTTTTCTCCGACGTGGCAGGGCCGCAACAGACCGCTAAAGCACCGACGCATGCGTAGGCAAGATACTTGAGGCGATGTACGGAGCACGGGACGGGGAGCACAATGGCAGGTGAACGCAGTGCAACCTCCAAGGGAATTGCGGTATTACCGCTTCTTGTCATGGCCATGATTCATGTCACCGTGACACCGTTGCGTGAGATGTTCAAAGTCGAGCCCTTTCTAATGTACTTCTTCTATGCCGGCGCATTGGGCGTTGGTGTCATTTTGTGGCGTCGCTCAACACAAGTAAAGGATCACGAATACCATCGTTCGAAGGTCATGAAGGACATGAAGAAAGTCTACCAAGCTGAAGAACAAGGTGTTTGGCAAAGCAATGCCATACTTGGATCAGAACTCTCTGCTGAAGCACAACTCAAACTCAAGGGTCAAGTCGGCACGATTGATTCCGAGGCTCCAGAAATGAACCTTGGAGAGGACGACCGTGTCGATGTCACCATGCTCATGGACGCCTCTCATATTCAGAAAGCCAACCGTCGTATGAGTGGTGATGGGTCATTTGATGAGCAAGCCGTTGATTCAACGATTGGTGCTGTTCGTAAGAACTCTCCAATGGACTCGCTGTTGGATTCACTCGGCGGACTCTTTGGACGAGGCGATGCTGGTGAGCAACGCCGGCTAAGAAAACAAGCACGCCTAGAGGCTGCCTCCCAAGCCGCTCCCGTCACAGCCCAACGCCCTGTGGCGCCCATTCGTAATCAAGCCCAATCAAGGGATGATGTAAGCCTGCAGGTGACCTCGATGAGCGACGGAGGTGGCATTGATGCCACAGTGAATGCAACAGGTGAAGTCGTGTCGTCAACTGGTATGACGCCGGAAGCGGCAAAAGTTTACGCATGGGACCAACCAACGCCTACCTCGGCAGCTGCAAGCATCGAAGACATGGCCATGCTTTCAACCCCGATCCGGACTGCCGCGCCCATTGTTCAACAAGCTGTAGCGCAAGTACCAACTTGCAAGGGCTGTCAGAATGCAGTACCTGCAGGTGAGCGTTTCTGCCCTCACTGTGGGCTCGATCTTTGAAGCCCTTCTTTGACGAGAAGTTGAAAGAGGTCCTCCGTTAGGCTTGCGCATTGGGTGATGGTGATGTCTGACAAGCGTGACTATTACGAAGTTCTCGGCGTTGAGAAGTCTGCAAGCGAAAGCGACCTCAAGAATGCCTTCCGCAGCCTCGCACGAAAGTACCATCCAGATCGCAGCACCGAAGAAAATGCTGAAGATAAATTCAAGGAAATTCAAGAAGCATACGCTGTCCTTTCCGATGCCGAGAAGCGAGCCCAATACGATCGCTTTGGGCACAACGGTCCATCGGGTTCACCCTTTGGTGGATTTGGTGGTGGTGGTTTCAATATCAACCTCGAAGACATCCTCGGTGGAGATTTCTTTTCGAGCATGTTTGGGGGTGGTGGAGGACGTTCAAACCGTCGGCGAGGCAACGACATACGAATCATCCACACCGTCAGTCTCCTCGACATATACAACGGCAGCACGGAAGAAATTGAATTGGATTTGCCGACCCAATGCGAGCCATGCGGCGGCACGGGGGCAGAAGGCGGCGAAACGAGTACCTGTGGTGATTGCAACGGCCAAGGCAGGGTCAGAATGCGCCAACAAGTTGGACCATTCGTGCAGGATGTTGTCCGAGAGTGCCCTACATGTAACGGAGTGGGACAAACCTCTACCAATTCATGTTCGCTGTGCGCCGGCACGGGCCAAACAACGAAGGCGACGACCTTGCGATTTTCCATTCCTGCAGGTGCGGAAGAAGGAACCCGTTTGCGCATGCGTGGGCGTGGCGCTCCTGCGCCTCAAGGAAAAGGTCAGCAGGGTGATTTGTTCATCGAGATTGAAGTCGAGGAGCATCCCTGGTTCGAACGCTCCGGTCCAGACTTGATCATGTCGCTTCCCCTTGGCTATGCGGATCTGGTCCTCGGCACCTCAATCACCCTTGAGCATCTCGACGGGAAAGATTTGACCATCAAAATTCCAGCTGGAACAAACTCCGGGGAGACACTGGAAATCCGCAAACGAGGATTGCCCGGTCGACGCTCAGGGGGGCGTGGTGACATCATTGTCTTGGTCAAACTTCACATGCCAAAGAAAGTCAACAAAAAAACCAAGAAGGCACTTCAGGAAGTCAGAGAGGCGCTTGCGCCAAGTGACATGATCGAGCGGATTAAACAAGACGCCAGAGATCGACGCTCGTAATCACTCTTCGTTTTGTGCGTTTAATAGCAACGCTTGAGGCATGCGTGCTGCCATTGGTTGCCCATCAGAACGACCGTTCAATTCCACATCAACAGCATCTGCTGGACCACTGATTTCGAGTGTGAGGAAGGTGATGTTGCCTTCTCGCATTGTGTCGAGGAAGATTTCTTCACCTCGATGCAAAAACCGTGGCTCGACATTGACGACTTCCCAAGGTTGGCCTTCGGGTGCGTCCAATCGGAGTGCGGCGAGTTCCCAATTTCCCTTCAGCACATGGACACCAACCATGATTGGGAGACCGTTTTCTTTCTTGGCCAGACGTTGGTCGAGGACCCATGCTGCCATGGCGATGCCCTCAGTACGATGTTGACCGTCCGGCGGTCCCCACGTCGTGCATGCTGTCGACCAATCCAATTGCGCAATGGCTTGCAATGATTTGTCGAGTGACTTTCGTAATGTGTTCGGTTGAGCCTCGCCCGAATCCATCTGTAGCTTGAACCAAGCCAGCTGTTCAGTCTTGAGGGACATTTCCGTCGCTCGCTTTCGGTTCGAGGAAAAAATCACAGCAAAGTAAGCGCACGGTGCCAAGAAGAGGAGTCCCATAAACCAACGAGCGACTTCACCCCATTTCACGGTCTCATCATCCGGTGGGAAGTACGGTGGATAGCCTTCTTCAATCATTTCAGAAGCGGTGGAAATCATGTATTTCACTGGGGTCACTTGAGAACCCCATGTATGGTTGGTTGCATTGACCACATCTACATGCGAGACACGGACGAAATGGGTCCCAGGTGTCAATTCCAGGGCCGTTACAATCTTTCCATTGATGATTTGAGCGTTCCGAGTGTCCACAGCTTCCCAGAGCGCTTGGTCAATTTCCCACATATCCAGTTGAAGGTGTTCCAAGTGGCTGCTCATCAGTTTCACTTGGATTAAATAAACCGAGTCTTCGTACCCATTTATTTCGATTCTGTAAACATCAGCAGTGTCATGGATTGCGAGGGTGAGTTCACCTTCCACGGGATCTGTATCCATTCCAAGCGACGGCCATGATGCATTGCTTGTCACGGAGCTTGCTGGTAATTGCGAGGGTGCTTCAACCATCGTTCCCGTGTCGCTAAAGTCAGTGCTTCCAACTTCGATTGCAAATCGCTCACCGTGCATCTCGATTTGGAAGGCTGAGGCATTCGGATAAGGGTAGATTCTTTCCAAATGATTCGCATCGAACACGACTTGTGTGGCTGTGAGCCATGTTCCATCTACCAATTGCTGGATTTGTACCGTTACATTTCGATGCAGTGCTTGGACATTTAGAGTCGCAGTGTCCGTGGTTTCGATGATGACAGTTGCTTCATGGTAGCCGCTGATCATCGTTTGCTGGCTAAGGTTGACCATATGGGACGCAGCGGTTGAGGCGTGCACCACTTGCTTGATTGCAAAGGCAATGGTTGGTGATTGGCTGCTCACCTTGAGGATGAATCGTCCTTGTTCTTCTGCATGCCAATAGGCTTCATCAGGACGGGAGTTTGTTTCGAGGGCCATCGGTTGGGCAAGACTTCGATTCAGGTGCACTTCAGTGTCTGTTTGCATGAACACATCGACTTCTATGTCTGCAGTAGCATGGAGAATTTGCAGCTCAAGGGTTTCACCTGCGCTCACTGGGACGGCAATGTACTCTGCTTGACCGTTCTCGAGCACACCAAGTAGGAATTCTTCCTCAGTAAATTCTGTCGAAGGAATGGCTTCCAGTCCAATGTCCAGCATAGAGCAATCGGAGGTGTGTTCGCATCGCCATGCTGGTTGACTGGCGATGGATTCACCCGGGCTTGGTCGAAGGGTGGGATGGGCTTCATCGATTGTTTCGATGAGTGAGTAACTGACCAGTTCTGACACGGGTGAAGTAATGGTTAGCGTTGCAGATCCATTCTGCGATGCTTGTACGGCGACTGGCGTCGATGCGTCGAGGTTCACTCCATCGACATTGAGGGTCACCGTGCATTGGTCGCATTCACTCGTTACACTCGTCCATTCTCCAGCGTTGAGTGTCCAAGTGCGCTCGTAAGTTTGGTCAGGGGTTGTCAACACACTGATGATGCGTCCATCACGGACGTTTTCTGTGCCATTGAGGGTACCTCCCACCTCGGCACCCACATTCGGTAGTGCCATGTTCATCGTGAACACAATAAGGACCAAACCTATTGCGCAAAGCGATGATTTCAACCCCTGCATGGTCTTGGGTGCATGGAACTTGCTTTCAACTTAAGGCACGATTTGCTTCCAATCTTTCAAGAAGCAAAGGCCGCAGGCCAAACCATGGGCGAAGGTTTGGGCCGAAGCATACTCGCTCGACACCGCTTTGCACGCATGTGGGGCCTTGGAGACCGAAAGAACCCGCAGGCTTACACTCCTGCCCTCATTTTGTTAGAAGGCGATCCGGAAGTGGATGCCAAATTGGCCCCGTTTTCATCAACGAGTTCCACTGCGATCCCATCGATGCTCACGTTGAACGGCAGGTTACCACTTTGTCCACCGGATTTCGAAAGCATCGGCCCTTCCTATGAGGTGTCCGTTGGGCACGTCCTCCCCCCCTCGCTTGAAGAAGCAGATGCTGGGGAGGCTGCCGGCACTGCCCAATTGCTCCCCGTTTCATGGCAACGACTCAACCATGATGATTCGTTAATGGAACCTGAGTTGCTTCCGGATGTTGTTGTGCTTGTTGACGCCCTGCAACTGGCTGCTCAACCGGGGCGGCTTGTTGAAGCCATCACCGTGCTTAAACGTCGTTTTCCCGGTGCTCTTTTGTGGACTCCCGGACTTGGTGGGCCGGACAACGTGGCCCTCTTGACTTGGTTTGGTGTTGACTTGTTCGATCTTTCTCGAAGCCGACAAGCAGCAGCGGCTGGCGTGCTGTTGACTGCTCAAGGTCCTCGCCATTGTGTGCCTACGATGGGTGAGGATGCTTCCATGGACAAGCAAGTCCAGCAGTGGGAGTCATCAATCGCCGAAGTCCGCGCAGCCATGGCAAGCGACCAAATGCGGGCCCTTGTGGACCGCCAATCGTTGAACAGCGCCCGTTCTGTCGAGCATTTGCGACGCCATGATGCGCACTGTGCAACCGTTCCCGGATTGTTGACCTCGCATGTCGCGCGAACACACTCCTTCCCCTGCCACAGTGCATCAATTCAGACCGATCCACTCATTGCAGATTGGGAGGCATTCATGAGCGAGTCTTACCAAGCCCCGGATGGATTGGACACCATCCTCGTTCTTCTTCCCTGCTCAGCACGAAAACCGTATCGACTGTCGAAATCTCATGGACGATTCATCCGAGCTATCGGAACAAGCGCTTGCCACGAAGTCATGGTGACATCACCGCTTGGCTTAGTACCCCGTGATTTGGAAGAAGTGTGGCCTGCCGCCCACTATGACGTGCCCGTTACCGGCGATTGGACCGGTGATGAAAAGGCTAGAATCGAACGCATGTTCGCCCGCTTGGTCGATCGACATCAGTACAAGCGTGTCATCAATCACTCCGGAATGGCGCTCAAACACCCATCGGTTGCGATTGTGGACACTCGCCAAGGCCAGGGTGCAGGTAGCCATGAGGCGCTCGAGCGTCTTACCGAAGCTGTGCGTGCAGCAGTCGATGAGTTCAGCGCACGTGGCCGGAAGAATGAACGGATGCTCCTCGATACATTCGCAAGTGTTGCAAGAAAAAACATGAGCAGTGATGAGTGGGTCGCAGATCTCAAGGTTCGTGGAAAACCACCTCGATATCGCTTGGAGTCAAACGGGAAGCAGGTGGCGCTTTGGTCCATCGACCGTGGTGGGTTTTCTCTCTCCAAGGCGGTCGTGACCACTTTGGCGGACACGAAGGCACTCCCCGAGGTTCACCTCAAGGAAGGTGTGACATGGAAAGGAGATATTTTTGGTGCAATTGTTGACTCGTTTGATCCGAGCATTCGAAACGGGGCTGACCTGCTTGTGTATCAAGCGGGAAAGGTCCTCGGACTTGCTCGAGCACATGCGCCCGGTTGGGAATGGCCAACCACTCCGGGGCGCCTCGCAAAGTCGCATCAGCGTCTATGAATTCTTGGCCTACGGCTGAGCAGTAAATCGTTTCTCACCTTCGTGTTGCGTTGAGAACAAGCGGAGCGATTAAGAAGGGGTGACAAGTCGCCGTTTTCCTTGGAGATGTCCTTATGGCACGTATGTACAAGTCACGCAAAGGAAAGAGCGGCTCAAACAGACCGTTTGTAAGCGAAGCACCAGAGTGGTCAAACACCGATGCAAAAGCCGTTACAGAACTCATTCTTGACCTCGGAAAGGCCGGTCACTCCACAGCGGAAATCGGCACCATTCTTCGTGACCAACACGCTGTTCCTAACGTTCGACTTGTTCTCGGAAAGCGCATCGGCGCTGTTCTCGCTGAGAACGACATCGGTGGAACTTACCCAGAGGACATGATGAACCTCATGCGCCAAGCCGTCGCCATCATCAACCACTTAGGAAGCGGCAACCACAAGGACCTGCACAACAAGCGCTCCCTCGAGATCACCGAATCAAAGATTCGCCGATTGTCGAACTACTACATCGGTGAAGGTCGCTTGCCATCTGACTGGCGATACAAGCGAGACGAACTCCGGCTCATGGTCGAGTGAAGTCTAACAGTTGTTTCACTCGGTAGGCTGATGAACAGCCACCCCTTGCTTATGTGTGGTGGCGGCAATGAAGGACATGCTGGCTTCCGCACCATTCGATGACATACGCCCAATCATGGAGGCTATTTGTGATTCGATACGAACCGCATCGCAGGTTCATATTCATGCGCCGGCAGATGCAGCAGGCGTCCTTAGCTTGGGGTTCATTGAAGCGGCTTGTTTGGACCTTGGTCTGCCGTATGTTCGCAGGTTCATGCCGCCACATCGCACCCTTCCTCGAGACGAAGTGGTTCAACCGCAGCAGGTGGATGACGGGTGCCTTTTGTTTCTCGACCCGTTTGAGGAAACATGGGCCATCGAAGACATCAAGCAACGCTCACCCACTCACATCACGCCACTTTCTGTGAGCGTCCGACTTGGTACCAGCAAGAATGCACGCCAAGGGGCCCTCGATGTGGTTGCTCAATGCGCAGCGATTGCTTCTGCGCTTGCCCCCAATGGACCACGGGTGCGTCGCCTCCGACCCTTCGCTGGCTCCGGGTTATGGTTGCGAGAAGCCCTCGACACCACGTTCGATCCCGTCCACACATCCATCAGGGACGTGTTGAGTGAAGAAGGGTCGTTACGAGTTGTTGCTCTTCCAGATGTGCCATCTCCCTCGAACGATATGATTCCTAACCTCTCAGAACGGATGCTTAAGCGCCTCACGAAGGCCTGGCCGTCCATGGATGTCGAGGCCCGGACACAAGCCCTTTCGGAATTGGTGTTGCCTTGCCTCACAGGTTCCAATCTTTCAACACCTCGACTCGAGGAACTCATTTGGCATCGTTTGCTGATCGCAGATCATCCAGTGGATGTTGTGAGTCAACTTCACATCGCCATGGAGGCATGGCCAAAAGAAGCGGACGCAGCCAAAATCCATGCTTCGAAATTGGCTGATTTTTTCATTCTTCACGGCGCTTTCGAACCATCGACGGCATCGACGGATTGAAACCACCCCCCCCCTTAGGCCGATCATGGCCATTGAACGACTTCTCACAGGGAGCATTCGCGACCAAGTTCAAGATTTGATGTCAACAGAAGATTTGGTCATCGAAGCGTTTCGAGACCTTGTGAAGGACGAATTGAAGGCTCACATCCGACAAAAAGTCGATGAAGACCCTGACCTCAAAGCCGAAATCAAAGAGGCTGTTGCTTACTATTTCCACACCAAGGCCCGAACCGTCTATGCTGAATTGAAGGCGACACGAGCGGCCACTCGACTTGGCTTACGCTTGCTTCCAGATGACCTCCAAGGCGAGGTTGGGGAGGCAGTGGTGTCCTTGTTTGAGAAAGAACTTGGGGCGCTTTTGGAAAAGGCACTTTAGGTGCTTTAACTCACGAAGCATCGTGCATGTTATGAGCCAAGTGCGTTTGGTCCGCTTTGAGTGACAACCATGTCGTGGCGTCCGTTGTTTTTTGCATCCATCTTTTTGGTTGCTCTGTTCGCTCCGATGAACAGCATGTTCGTTGGCTACGCGCAAGCCGAGGACACGACAGTTTGCTGCGATTCAGTCGGCGTATCTCTTCACTTGATTGGCTCCGATAGCAGCGGATCGCTCACACCATTCGTACAAGATCTCACTGAAACGACCATGACGAAGACCATCGCTACCGCTGTTGCGTCCGAAGAAACAGTGGGAACATGGTCGTTGCCTGAGGTTTGGCCTGGCACAGTCCCTGCGTCAACTTGGGAAGTCGACATCGCCTACGAAGTCACCAACGCTGCAGGTGCGCAGGTGAACGCAACAGCATCCTTGCAAATCGGTTCACAAACATACACTGCACAGACTGGACCAGGCGACTCATTTTTGGGCCAAGGAACCGGGACGCTCCAATTCGAAATAGATGTGGACAGCACCTCAATCTCCTCTTCCAGCAATGTTGTCCTCACTGTGACCGCACGCAGCGTGGTCTTCAATTTGCCAACTGGTGAAGCACAACTCCAATTTCAATGGGGAAGTGAAGAAAGTGACTCTGTGATTAAAGGAGACATGCCCCTCATGTCACTGACGCTTCTCGAACCAGAGGTTGAAGGTTCAGAAGTCTATTTTTCTGTGGTTATTGATTCATCGTGGGGTACGAAAATTCTCTCCAACTCCGAGTCGCTCAACATGAGAGTCAATGGGGTTCTTCTAGAAGGCGACCCAATCGAGACCTCTCAAGGTGATGGTGTTCGAATCACATGGACATGGTTGGATGCAACCGGAGGGGAAGAATCCGTCGAAGCGAAGGTCGAAATGGTCCTGCAAGAAGGCGATAGCATCCTTTCTGGAACCACGACATTTCTTGTAGAAACGTTCGATTCAAATGGCGGTACTGGAACTTACTACCCACCAGATGAACCCCTGCAAACCGATGGTGAAGGGAGCAAAATTTCTGTGACTGGTACGTTCGCTCTTGCCAGTGGAGAAGGAGGCCCACAACTTACCCGTGAAACCACGATTACCATTGAGGATGAAATGGCATTTTGGATGCGTTGGGGGCTGGACCACATTGGTGATGATGTCACCGATTTGTCACCCGCTCTGCAAGCATTCGACGAAGGGTCAGTCACCGATGATGACCGAACGAGTCGATCGATTGAGGCAAATGAGGTCAATGAATTTGAAAACCAAATGCAGTTGAAATCTGGTACAGCCTCAGGATTGTATTCGTTTTTCATGTTCCAAGGCCTCGGCCTTGACAGTGATGACTTGCTTGGAGATTACCGGGACAGTTCTTTTTCCTCAACTGAAATCAAACTTGACCTCCACGGCGAGGTCGATGTGGTGAATCACCCAGTCTCTTTGGTGTTTAAGTCAGTGCAAACGGTAACGGCCAACACGCAAATGGAGTTTCTCAGGGATTTCATCGTTGTGCAAACCAGCCCCATTTGGTCTCAATTGGATGTCTCACTGGAGGGTACATCGTCTGGCTTCTCAGCCTTCTTGACGCCAAAGACGTTCCAATCCGAGGAATTTGAAGTGAGTCACTCACGATTCCCATGGGGAGAAACCCTCTCGATTGATGCTGAGGGCCTTGGCCAAGAGGAGAAATTCACGATTGCTTTCCTTCCAACCGCTTCGCCCATAGCGGCACCGATGCCCCTTACAATCGGCGTTGGAATGGCTTTATTTGCAGGGCTCTTCGTTGCCTTGCGTTTGTCAAAGAACAGATCAAGAAGCCTCTTGGCGCTTGAATTACTGCTGATTCCACTTATCGCCTTCATCCATCTCTTCGCCTTCTCAAATATGTTTGTCGCAGGAGCAGTGGTGTTCACCGTTCTTCTGTGGTTCATCACTGCAGTTTCCAGTCCACGAACACGCCTACCGGGAGACGCCATGCCTCAGGCCAACACACAAACCATCCCGTGCCCTGCATGTTCAACTCCAAACCCTGTGCTCAGCAATGAGCGGCCGTTGAGATTTGCTTGTGCAGGTTGCGCTCGTGTCATCAAGCTCGTGGCTTGATCTCACATGCCGACAGATCGAAGCGTGCTCACTAAGTTGCTTGCCTCTTGATAATCACTCGGTGAAAAGTATCCACAGAATTCACCGTTCGAATCAACGGCTACAACGGCTTGTGGTGAACGCTTCTTGATTTCTGACAACACATGTTTGAGCGTGTCTTTCTGTTGGACTTGGAGGAAATCCATTTCCATCCATTCGGCACATGTTGAGGTTGTTGGATCAACAGATTCTGCCATGGCCTTCAAGAACTGATTGTGTCCAAGAACACCACGCACCTTGTTGTCATGAGAGAGTACGACCACAATACCGCCAGTAATGCTCAACATCCGACGCGCTCCTTCTTGGATTGTATCCTCAATGCCAATTGTGATGTGTTCATCATCGAGGTTCAAGTCAGCGACGGTCTTGGCCATGTTGGCAAGACGAGGCGTTGGCTCTAAGAGCCTTCCTTTGTCATTCTTCAGGAGTGGCTGAACAAAATTGTGGTCGCATTCAGCACTCGGCCATAGCCGATTCTTTCCAACTGAACCATGGTACCCTCTGGGTAGTCATGACGCTCCATCCGTCCCTTGTGCTCAATAATCTCTCCGTCCTTCGCAACGATCAATGTGGCTTCGCAACTCTGAGCCTCACTTAGCCAGTGGACAATGGGTCGCTGGTCACTTCGCTCAATTGATGCCACGGTTGCTGATTGCTCTTCGATTTCAAGATCAGCAAACCCCTTCAAACGGAGGTTTCCTTTGGCCATGTCTTCCTCTTCAAGCCACAGTGTTGCAGGCTCAAAGGAGAATCTTCGTTGCCCCATCGATGCATGGTTTGGATGCACATCAATTTCTACTTGTAGAGGATGATCTCCAGTGAGGTCAACTTCAATCGGCGATCGAATGAATGCAAGGCGAGGTGCGTCATCATCAATTTGCTTTGTGTTATGAGAGAAAAGAGCTGAAAGCGGCACTGAGATATCTTTCTGCGTCACACCGAGTTCAACCCAAAAGGCTCGGAGCGCTTCTGATGTGATGCCCCTGCGCTTCAATGCTTGAAGGGTTGGCAGACGTGGGTCGTCCCATCCGGTAAAGGTGCCTGCCTCGATGTCCCGTCGCATCTGTGAGGTCGAAAAGCCTCCCCACTCGTGCACCTTGACCCTGCCCCAATACATGGTTTCAGGGTACGACCAACCGAAGTGAGCGTACAACAAAGTTTGCTTCCTCGTCGAGTCCATCAAATCCTTTCCACGGATGATATGCGTGACGCCTTGGAGGTGATCTTCAACGGCACTCTGGAAATCCAACAATGGCCAGACACGGTAGGTGGAACCAACGCCCGATCGCGGGTGGGGATGGTTCGCTGTGTCTTGCATTCTGAGAGCGGGCCAATCCCTCAGTGCCGGGTTTTTCAGCGTCATATCTGTCTTGACTCGAACGACTGCATCGCCAGGCTTGAATGTCCCATCAAGCATTTTGCCCCACAGTTCCATGTTGAGCTCAGGAGAGTTTGGTCGGCATGGGCATTCGGTTTTGTCGACTCTGAACACTTTGAAAGCCTCGCCAGAACACTGACATACATATCCAAAACCTTCCTGAAGCATTTGTTCAGCGTGCTCATAGTAGTGCGGGATTCTGTCACTCGCAATGACAATGCGGTGAGGTGCATAACCGAGCAACCATTCCGCTTCTTTTGGTATGTCTTCATAGGCTTGCGGAAGCGGAGGTTTGACCACTGTGTCGGTATCGTCAAATCGAAGAATGAGTTCACCATCCCACTCTTTGGCGTATTCTCCATTGATGACAATTCCTCGGGCGTGCCCGAAACTGAGTGAACCGTTTGGGTTTGGTGCGAAACGGAGGACGACCTTGCCTTTCACAGCATTTTTCAATTCTGGAAGTCCGACCCTTCGTTCCTTTTTCTCACGCTTTTCCAGCAAGTGTGGGGCTTCCTTGGAAAGAATGTCTCTGAGTGCATCAAGACCTTCGTTCGCAGCCATTGCGTTTGCATCAGCCACTGCTTTTGCAATGAGCGGAGAAATGATCTTTCCATGTTGGCGGAGGTCTGCCCGTGTCCCCATGAGGCGGCCAATCACAGAACCTGGTGCAGCCTTTCCTTCATACTCGATGGCGTTCTGAATCGCGAGATGTCGGAACGCAGCAAGGGTTGCTTCATCTGGCGACCAAGACATGGGACTCATTCGGTGCTGTCGCCTACCCTTCATCAATTGAGTGGAACCAAACAACGGTCAAGCATCAAACAATGTACGTTGGTTTTGGTTTGGTGCTGGTCGCGAGGGAGGGTCTTGACCATGAAGCAGGTTCCATTCTCGCGTCACCGTTTTCCAGGACCAACGCAGTGCTTCGTGGGGAGTGTCACCTGACAGGAGGAACGGAAGAGCTGCCTTTGTGTTGGGATCCGATGGGTAGCCTGAGCCAATTGGCGTGCCAATTTTGATTCTCAATGCTTCGATGATCTCATCCCTTCGTACTTTTGCGAGGATGCTCGCCATGCCTACGATGGGGTGGTTTGTGTCTGCTTTATGCTCCGATTTCATCGTGGATTGATTCCATGGCCAGCCTGTGAGCCGTGCGGCTATGCGATCAGTGAACCGCTGAGCGTTCACATCACACGCATCATTGAGGATTTTGACGCCTTCTTCGACGTTCTTTCGCATTGGGTTAAGTGCCTCTGCAAACAACTCAACTTCCAAGAGGTTCAATCCATTATGGATGACGGCAGCATCAATGCGTGGTGGCGGGCAGACAATTACCTGATGGAACCAACCGCGTTGCTCCGCTTGTTGATGAAACCAATCAGCCATTGCAACTCTCTTTTCGTGACTCAAATCCTTAGAATCACGGATACCGTTCTGCTTCAGCATTGGCAGGTCGGCAGTTGGAATGGCGACAGCGCCTACAACTAAGGGTCCAATGACAGGGCCTCGCCCCGCCTCATCTACGCCAGCAGACCACATGGTTCACACATCCAAATCGTCAAGATCCATCATCGATGGTACAGAGGGGAGCGGTACGCTGGCTGATGTGATCTCTGAGTTGGTGGTTCCGAGAACCTCTTTTGGGTCATGGCGTACCGTCATGTTGGATGGTATCACCACATCAGGAAGAATCGCTTGGTTTGCCATTGGCTGGGCAACGTTTCCTGTTTCAATGTCGAGCAGCAAATCATCGGCCTTTGCAATGGTTCGTAAATTGTCTTGAGCGTCCAATGCTTGAGCTGCGGCACCATGAATATCCGCCTGCACAGGGGCAGGAGCGGGTGTTGGTGCGCCAGCACGGTTGGTGAATGCCTGCTGGAAGTGTTCTGCAGAAACTGCCATGACGGCTTCTTGTTGCACCTGTTTTGGCTTTACTTGGAATTTTTGCATCCAGTCCTCAGGGGCTTCTTTTGGCTTAGGTGCGTGCATTTCTTCGAACAGCAGTCGTTCCGCTGTGCGCTCTTTTCGGGCCGAATATGCTCGTTGGATGATGGCAACTGATATGACGATCGAGATGATGACCCACAGCCATGCAGTGAATATTTCCACGATGGTTGCGATGATGGTCGAAGGGTCGAACCAGCCTCCAGTCTCTTCCGTTGCCTGCCAAGGGGTCCCGAGGTAACCACCCGTACTCGTTTGAACAAATGGTTCATCCGGGGCAAATTGTGAGCGTACGGTTGTGTTGACATACACTGTACCATTGCTGAGTTGATCTTGAGGAAGATCGACCCATGCTTCGATTGTGAAATTGAATCCAATGGGGATGTTCGTTATTTCATAGGAGCGGGGGTATTCGATGTTTTCTTCATAAACAGCGATGAAAGGGGGGATGAATGACATCGGGGTCGAATGTGACGATTGCAGTTGCACCAGCAAACCATCAACAGCATTTCCCTCATTGCGGGCCGTCATAGAAATCGAAAGGCGTCCGTTCTTGTCGATTGTTTCCTCGATGTCTTCAAACACCCAACTGATCACCGGGGCAATCTTGGTTGGTACACCAATTGCACCGACAATCGTATCGGTTCCACCGAGATGGATTTCAACATCGACATCACCAGTTTGGAAGGCCAGCGCTTCTGCCGAGGCTTGGATTTGTATGAACTCAATCACAGTCGATTCAAACGGGTTTAGGCTCACGCTCGTTTCGGTTAAAGTAGCCATAACAGATGGAGGAGCCTCAATGAGATGGAACGAAAAGGTGTCCCGTGCGTTTCCAGTGTTTTCGATGAACACCGATGCTGAGCATGAGGTGTTTGGCAACAGCGATCGGCATTGATCAGTTTGTAACGCAAGCGTTGCATTTCGCTTCCATTCAATCGTAGCACCGACGTCAACGGTGCGCACCCGTTCTTGTGCTCCCAAGGCAAACACACGGACCCTAACATCGATGGTCCCTGTGTAATCACCGGGGGCTTGGAAACCGATTTCGATGGTTCGAGTCTCATTTGGCCCAAGTTCAACTTCCTCGAGGCCACCGAAGAGCGCCATCGTCCACCCATTTCTCGCAATTCTGTCCTCAAGGGCAATGCCGGATATTGGTTGGCCTTGTTGGTCAATTGCTTGCAGCGTTATGTCGAGGCGGTTGTTGGTGTTGCCAACATTGCGTACATCGACACTGATGCGGCCATTCGCACCCGGGTCAAGGACTAAGTCCTCGTCCTTGGCATCGATGGAAGCATTCCTGTATGCATCGAGTAGGAGGTCAAACGACCACTGGGACACAGCTCTATCGAGGCCTGAGACCGCCTTCAACTGGAAGCGTGGGCCAGTGTTTGCAAGAGGGCTTCCGTCAATAATTTCAGGAACATCGACCCAGAGGTAGACGTAGGCCAACTGCCCCGGTGCGAGCGTTTCGTATGCATTGACGCCATCTGAGTTATTCATGGTCCATCCCCAATTCCAACCGCTTGTTGTGTACAAGTTGAAGAGCACATCATCATCGAAGGATGCATTGTTGGTGATGTTCACTGCGACAGAGGTTCGTGTCCCAGCATCGCTGATGAATGAGGAGATGTCCTGGGTTCCGAAATCCAGTCTTGAATATGGTGCGACACGCACGCTTGCGTTTGCCTGTTCATTCCATTCAGCATCATCACTCGTTGTGAGTTCGAGTTCGATTGTGAGTGTACCATAAGGTGCAGTGGGTATGGCGCTGAGGTTGAATTTTAGATTTTTCAGATACCCTGCTTCAAGCGTGTGCGTAAGAGGGAGGCCAGATACAAGGAGGTCAGACGGGATGCTCGTGGCATTGATGGTGAATGTTTGCTCTTGTGAACCGCGGTTATGGAGGGTGAATTGGACCTCTACGAGCTCATTTCTGTGGACGACAGTTTCCTCCAATCCCACCAACGTGGCATCGGTTGATCGTGAGGATGCATGCGCAGCTTCCCCGATTGTTGAGGCGAGTGGAGTGGCGCTGTGGAGGAACAGCATCACGAGGATGAAGTGCCAGCGCATGCTTCGTGCAGGCCATGACCATCTTCAACCTGACCCCTGAGATGTGTCAATGTTGGTTCGGATTGTTCTTGAATGGGGTCGATTTCCGTAAGCCATGCCACCCATTTGGCCGTTCAATAAAAAGAAGCAACCACTCGCCTTAGAGGAAGAAGCTCCAACCCCAATTGTCTATCGGAAAACCGAGGACCAAGGCGTGGACTCTGGTTCCACGAGTCAACAACAAGAAGATTACAAGGCAGCGCTTTCCTTTTTTGGAAGTGGCGATACAACGGTCGAGAAGGCCCCAGACCAATCACAGCGATATGACGGGGTTGTCGTCTCTGCAACCCCATCAGACTCAACCGCTTCTCCCGAAGAAGATCCAGTTGAATGGGTTGCTCATACCGATGGATACCACTACAAGAAGGCCGCAGATGGTTCATTCGATCCGGTTGCCCACATACGAAATGCAGATGGTACCTATGAACCCTATTCGTGATCACCACAATGTGGGAACGGCCTCGATAAGATGAGCGCCATCCTCACCTGAGGAATTGACCGTTCGACTGACCACATGACGGTCGACGATGAGGTTCTGTGGTTGGGCTCGCACGTCGTCACCGGCAAGGAAGGAAGCAACTTGGTGTTCCTCAAGAAGAAGAGGCATTCGATGGTGGACTTCACGCACGTCCTCATTCGCTTCAACTGTCAAAAGCGCAAACGATTCCACATGATCGCCCTCAGGTGAGGACCAAGATTCCCAGATGCCGCCAAGCCAGCACTGACCTCCATTGATTCGGTGGTGGTACCATGGAACCTTTCCCTGGACAGTCGTCATCCATTCATACCAGCCGTCTGCAGGAACAATGCAACGACGGTGTGACCATGCATGCCGGAACATTGGCTTTTGATCAACCGTCTCCGCTCGAGCGTTATTCGGTTCATGGGTCGATGGTTTGGACCAACTCGGCCTCAATCCCCAACGCATCAGCCTCATGTGACGAGGCGCTTTACTCCGTTGTTGAAGTCCGTTTTCCGTGATCACGGGGACCCATTGGGTTGGTGCGACATTCCATGATGGGGTGAAGGGTGTAAGCGGAGAGAGTGGCTCGGATTGAATCGCAGCTGCAATCTCATCAATGGGCGTGCCGAGTGCGAATCTTCCGCACATGTTGGAGCCTCACACTGGGTCTGGGAGCGCACGTTCTAATTCCTTGACATCGAATTCGGCGCCGCTTAGTGGGACTTTCAATTCGTAATGATGCCCGACATGGGGGTCCATTTCACCAAAGCAGCCGACATGGATGCCATTCACGAGAACTTTTGCAGCACGGCCTTCGAGCCACGGACCCATGTCACCGCCGAGCGGCTCGATTGAGTACTCTGTGGCGCCAAGGTCCCTCATGATGGCTTGGATGCGGCCTCGAACCGCGGCAAATCCACCGTTCTGTTCAGCTACGAGGAAGGCAAAGCGATCGCTGTTGGTGTGGTCTCGAACAACGGTCCCCAGTTCGTAAACCGCTTGCGGCAGGTCGTGGTGTCTGTTTGAAGCAAGCAGCCTGAACAAGCCAGGTAGGAGGTATTGGCGTAGAAGGGTGTGATCAATGGTGATTGGGTTTGTGATCCGGGTTACCTCACCCATTGCAGGCCACCGCATGGCACTAAATTGGTCGGTCTCGTTGGACAAGGTGAGGGATTGAATTTGCATCAATCCGAGACCTTGGAGCGAGTCGCGAATGCGTCGGCGTATGTGGCCATCGCTTCTTGGGAGAGCGGTCAGTGGAGCGCGCGGAACATCCGTGCCCAAATCTTCGTACCCATGACCGATGGCTACATCTTCGACCAAATCGATCGGGTGGAGAATATCAAACCGCCAGTGTGGCATCAAAAATGACAAGACTGTATCGCCATCGACCACATCTGCCATGTTTACTGGTGTTCTTGAGGGGGCCTTTTCGGCCAAGGCTCGCCCAAGATAAGATCCGCCCATACGATTCATCGCTGTTTGAATTTCTTCGTCGGTAAGGGCACGGCCGAGAAGACCGTTCAGCAACCGCTCGGATACGGTGTGGGTTTGTGCTTGGGCCTTTGGCAAATCGGATACTGTTCCATCGTTGGCGGTAATTTCAACGGACTCCACCACACCTCCACGTTCTTCAAGTTGGCTTGCAATCAGCATCAAACTCGCTTCACATGCCCGTGGGTCCCACCCAGTTACATCGATGAAGAAATCTTTCGTGCTGGAGGTGACGGTTGTGTGGTTGCCGTTGATAATTGGGGGGAATGAAAGCACTGCATCATTGGAGTCCATGATGACGGGATACGCCTTCATGCCCTCGAGGAGGTGTGCATAGTCAATCCCCTTTGGGTGAATGGTGAGGATTGAATCAATGCTCATTGGTTCATTCATGGCAAGCGGAATAAATTGGGTGCTGCCGGGTACCGTGGTGACGGTGAACGGTGGGGCAAGCGTGGCGAGATCGTGGACACCAATGGAAGCCCGCTTTCGACCTCGTCCAAGTGCGAAATGCAGTTTCTCTTGGTGGTCCATGAGTGCTTTGATGAATGCTTCATTTTCCTCAGGCGTTGCGCCAGTGTTGACGTTGCGGACCACGGCACCCATGACGATGGGTCGAATGTGTTCCAGTGAAGGGTCAACGTTCATTTTGAGAGCGCCTTTCTTGACGTCAAGCGTGGGCTTTGCTTGCTGCCCGTAGAGAAAAGGTCGCATTGCACGGGTCAGCGTTTCACCAGACAGCAAGTCCGGTCGGTCGGGAAAGATTTCAATGTCAAGAGTGTGCTCATTGCAGTCGTCGATGTCGGTTCCCAACAATGGCAGTTCATCGGCCATGCGTTCGATATCATTCTTGATTCCATGCTTCCCTAACAGGCTTGCAATTAGGTCTTGGTCGATGGAAATTGTTGGCATATTGTCACCTCAACGAGCAAACCAATGGGGCAAGGGTCGTTCGTACCCTACAAGACGCAAACCACTGATGGCTGCTGTCTCGTGGTCAAGGGCTCGCAAATGGGATCGCTCCAATCGGTCGATTGATTCGATGCCGAGCCGAGAAAGAAGGGATGCCATGTCTTGATGGAGGGTTTGCAACCAATGGGCCAAATCATTGGCATCAGCCATTGGCACCTCACAAGCGATCACCTTGATTCCTGATGCTTTGAGGACCGCAAGGTCATGAGCGCTGGCTGAGAGGCCGAGCAAAACGGCCGTTTCTGTGTGAGTTGCATCAAGATGCGCCTTTGCAGACCTGCCAATCATTGGGAGGGACGCTGCTTCTGGTACGCCACTGCCGTCTTCAATCCTCGACATCGCAAGGTCCGCCTTGTGGTGCGCAGCACGAACATGGAGGTTTGTGGTGCGGCCAAGAGCGCCGAGCATCCCAAACGGCTTTTCTCGGCCAAGCAAGGTTCGAACAGCGACAAAGAACCCATCAAGTTGTTCTGAGTTCATCGCAGGTAAGTCATCAAAGTCAAACACAGCACCAGCTGAGGCCGCCAAGAGTTCGGGCGCATCTGCAAGGTTCTGTTGTCCGATGAGTGCAAAATCGATGGCACGCGGGTTGGATTGTGCTAAAAACGGCTGATGGGCAAGGAAGTTCACTGCATGCGGCAATGCATCTTTGTCCATCGCCAACTCATTTCCGTCGGGAATGATGGCCATCAACGGGAGTGGCAAGGCAGCTGGTGTGCCCTTGTCGCCGCGTTCTCCTACGAGCGTAACCGTGTCATAGGTAGCATACGATTGACTCTGTTGCCGGTCGTTTGGTACAAGTCCGACCATGGACAAATCGGATGCTGATACTTGTCCGCTTTCATGTTCGACTTGAATGGTTTCTGATGGGGTGAGGCACACTGAGTCGGAGGGGATGTGCAATTCTTCATCGTTGAGTTGCTTGTTGACAGCCTTCACCTCAGCCGCAGTGAGTGGGCGCAGTGATACGCCTGGAGGAGGGGTAGGGCATCGTCCGTTGATGATGATTTTTCCACCGGTCATGCCTGCTCCGGGATCGCTGCCAACATCGCCATGGATGACAATCAGACCTTCGCTCATTCCGCCGCCAACCCGTGCGCCAGCGGTGCCTCTGACAATGAGCAATCCGCCACGCATGCATGCGCCGGCGTCAGAGCCCGCGCCATCGAGGATGCTGATTTTGCCGTCTCGCATTGCGAACCCTGCAAAATCTCCAGCAAGCCGTTCACAGACGATGACATTACCACGATTTCCTGCTCCTAAGAATGCGCCAGCATCGCCTTGGAGGGTGAAGGTTCCACCGCTTCCAAAGGGTGCCGTCCACGAACCGAGCACGCCCAAAGCACGCATTCGAGCCCCTTTCGGGAGGTTTGGGCAAAGGCCCAGTTCTCCGTTTTTGGGTACGGGTTCCCCAGCGTTTGTCCATCCAATTCGCAAAATAGCGTTTTGTTCAGCAGCGGCAACCAGTCTTGGTCCGAGTTTGGAATTGATGTTGAAGGAGCGTTCAACGACATCATGAGCATCGGCCATGTTGATTGGCTGTTGCTTCCCATCCAAATAGCCTCCCATATGGAATCAAAGAAATTCCTCGTTCATGGGTCTATTTTCGAATGCGAATGTCATCGATGAATTTTGTCAAACTTAACGATGTGTTAATAGAGGGTCTCCAAGGGCATCCATGCTGAGAATCATGACCATCAAGGTGGCTATTAACGGATACGGGACGATTGGAAAGCGTGTTGCAGATGCTGTGGACGCCCAAGACGACATGGAAATTGTTGGCGTGACCAAAACTCGGCCAGCCTTTGGCTGCGACTTGGCGGTTCGAAAGGGCTACCCTATTTTTTGCACCTATGATGATGCAGATCGAATTGCTGCTTTCGGCCCTGCGGGCTATACATGCCATGGTGGCCTGAGTGATTTACTCGAAATTGCAGATATTGTCGTCGATTGTTCACCAGGGAAAGTCGGTGCTTCAAATAAAGAGAAGTATGTCGCTGCTGGCATCAAATGGATTTTCCAAGGTGGCGAAAAGCACGCCATGACTGGAAACTCCTACACTTCGTCTGCCAATCACGCCGAAAACCTTGGTGTGGAAGGCACACGAGTGGTTTCCTGCAACACGACCGGTCTGTCTCGAACACTTGTCCCGCTCTACGAACACTGCGGTTCACTTTCTGTCGAATGCACCATGATCCGTCGTGCTGCTGACCCCGGTGATTCCAGCAAGGGTCCAATTAATGCGATCAAGCCGGTTCTCAAGGTTCCTTCTCACCACGGACCAGATGTAATGACCGTGAAACCTGAAATCCAAATCAATTCGATGGCAGTGGCGGTTCCAACTACCCTCATGCACGTCCACGTCATTGTGGCAACATTGCCCGAAGGGCACGGTCTTACAACCGAGTCGGTTCTGTCGATGTGGAGTGAACGTCCACGAATCGTCATCATGAACGGTTCTGATACTGGCATTACAACAACAGCGGAAGTTATGGAATTTGCACGAGACATCGGTCGAAAGTGGGGTGATCTTCACGAAATTTTTGTTTGGGAAGACGGTGTCAAACTCGAAGGCAACACGCTGTACTATTTCCAAGCCATTCACCAAGAGTCAGATGTGATTCCTGAGAACGTCGATGCCATCCGTGCATTGATGAACACAGAGGCCGACTGGATGACTTCAGTGGCAAAGACAGATGCTGCGATTTCATCGTATAATCACCTCTGATTGAGTGAATCGATCGTGCCCCGTAGGGGCACAAGCAAGGGGCGTTTTCAAAAAGGCCCGACAAGTGGGAAAGGCATGCAAGCACTACGCCGACCGTTACTGATGCTTGTTTTGCTTGTCCTGACATCGCTTTCACCGATGCTTGCAGTGAGTTCGGAATCTGTTGAATCAATCAATGAACCAACAAACACCGTGATGTCCGAAGCCGAACGCTTGGCACTCGCCGCCTCGATGTGGCACGTTGCAACACCAACCGAGCGGATTCAAGTTCCTCTTCAGCCATCGACTGGCGTTCTCAACATGAACATCGGAAGTTTCGACCCGACCTTGCATGAACATCCAACACCAGGAATTGGTTTGTTCAACGCAAACGATTTCACAACGACCGGGCTTGCGATAGTTCAACTCCACGCTCATGATGGCATGATTTTGCAGGAACTCATCGAACGTCATGACTTTACTCCACTCGATTTCATCAGTGATGAGGCCTGGCTGGTCCGACTGGCGGATCCTCCAGTGGATTCAATTCGAGCTCTTCTTGTCGATGACGATGTTCGCTGGGTTGGCGCCCAACACCCAGGCTGGCGAATCGATGCTTCCCTGCTTGAGGGTGACGCCTCCCAACGACTGGCATTGATTCCAGCAGCGGATCTTTCCTACGGTGGGTTTGAAGCGTTGAGTTTGGATTTGATTCGAATGGGGGCCCACAATGCGTGGTGTGGCGTTGGTGTGTGTGAAGTTGAACTTCCTCCGTCAATGGCTCCCTCATTCATCGCTTCTGTTGCAAACGATGGACGGATCATATGGATTGAACCAACCACTGACTTTTCATTGCATAACGCCGCCGCCGCCGCAGCATCCGGCATCATCGATGTGCGGGCAAATGCAACCTTCACCCTCGATGGGTCGGGCGAAATGATTGCCATTGCCGACACTGGACTTGATTTGGATCACCCTGACTTGACAGGACGAGTTGCAGGCGTCTACACTCAATTTGGCCTCGATTCATCTCCTGCCGATTCCAACACCGGACACGGCACTCACATTGCAGTGTCTGCCATTGGGGATGGGCAATCAAACGGGAACGCTACGGGCATGGCACCAAATGCTGACCTTGTGATGTACGCTCTTGAGCATGACCCAACAGGTGTCTTCGGACGAATCGGTTCAATCTATGATTTGTTGAGGGATGCGGAACAGAAGACTGCCAGGATCGCTATCAACGCTTGGGGGGCGAATGGGAACTATGGTCAGTACTCTGCCGATTCTCGTTCAGTGGACATCTTCGTTCACGACAAGCCTTCCATGCTCCCCTTGTTCGCTGTTGGTGACCGTGGTTCACAAGGTGCATCACAAATCACGCCTCCATCCACGGCCAAGAACGTGCTTGCCATTGGTGCTTCAGAAACGGGTTCGACCTCAGGAAGCGTGGCCTCATTCTCAAGCAATGGACCTAGCCTCGATGGACGAATCAAGCCCGACCTTGTGGCGCCCGGGGTCGATGTGTGCTCAGGGGCCGCTGAGGAAGCAAAAACCTCGCCGGGAACCGCATGCTCCACTGAAACTCACAGCAATGGGGAAGATGTCTACACTCTGCTTTCGGGTACTTCCCAAGCAACCGCTGTCGCCGGTGGCGTCGCAGCATTGACCCGAGAGTTCATTCGAGAACAGGTCGGGATCTCAGCACCATCAGGCTCGCTCGTGAAAGCGGCCATGATTAACGGTGCTCGAGATCTTGGCGCACCTGATATTCCCAACGACGCTGAGGGCTGGGGTCAAATCGACCTCGATCGCACCGTCTTACCTGTTTGGGATGCGTCCTCGCCAAGCACTTCTGCCCTTGCAACGTTCATGGACGATAATACTCCCCTGGATGCGGGCTTTGGTCTCCTCTATGCGTTCGAGTTAGACGCATCGCACGGGATTGATATCACACTGGCTTGGTCAGATGTAGCAGGTTCTGCAAATGCCGCCCAGAGTGAATCTCGTCTTGTTAACAACCTCGACCTTGTTCTCGTTGACCCATCTGGAAACGAATGGTATGGCAATAATTTCGCAAACGGCTTTACCACATCAGGGCAAACAAGCGATTCAGTCAACAATGTGGAGCGCATAAAGGTCGCCCCTGGTACCCTTTCAACCTCGGGTCAATGGCTCGTTAAGGTTCTCCATCGTGGCGGAACGACCCAAAGTTTCGGACTTGTGGTCACTGCCGATGCAACCCCGACGCCCCAAGCCGACCTTGCTCTGTACGACGGGAGCATCATCCCTTCCTCCCCCGAACCCCTTCGCAATGATTTGATTGCCATCCGAATTGGATGGATCAACCAAGGTACCCTCGCCACCGGCTCTTTCCGTGTCATCTTTGAAGACCTCACTGCTGGAGAAACGCTGTTTGAAGGTGACCGCTCTGCATTGGCTGCAGGAACCATCGATTCACTTTTGATTCAACATCAATTCCTGACCACGGGGACGCACAGCATGCGCTTGCGAATCGATACCAATGATCAGGTTGCTGAAATGAACGATGGGACCACTGGTATCGACAATAACATTTGGGAACAGGACATTGAAGTCACAGCTCTCGGTGTTCGTGTTGTCGTACTCAACGACGATGGTACGGTACCGGTCACTTCTGAAGATCGTGAAGCGGCGGCCATACGAACGTTCGATGTTCGAAACCAAACTGGTATTGATATCCCCATTCACATTCTCCACGAGGGTACCGGAGAGAAAAATGTCACACTGAGTGTCACCGGGGTGCAGGTGCCACAACCAGGTCGACCTGATTTCCTCCTTTCGCCAGAGGATACATGGTCAAAGAGTGTCTCTCAAATGGGGCCATATACAGTTCAAGGGGAAGGAGAAGCTGGTGATTTCCAGTTGCTTACAATCCACCTTGAGGACGAGGATGCGGACCTGAGCGATCCTGCTTCGCCAAGGTATGCCCGTTCTGGAACATTTGTGGTGGATGTGACCGCACGGTACCAAGACAATCCTACCGTTGCTCACACTCAGCGACTCACATTTACAATCGACCAATTGGACGAGGTCCTCATTACGCCGCTTGGAACAGAAGGGCTCGAGGCTGAACCCGGTGACTCTGCCGGCTTCAGAATTTCTGTTGCGAACATTGGTAACTCGCCCGCACAATACTCAATCAGCTGCGAATCTGAGAACCGCTGGCAGATCATGCTCAAGGACACAAACTCATCGACATTAGAAATTGAACCCATTGGCATTCGCGAATACAGGGCGATTAAAATTGATCTTTTTGTGCCACCGGTGGCGAACGGCGTTCCGCTTACAGGTTCAACAGATACTGTGACATGCTATGTGACATCTAGCACGGATGTTTCGATGAACTTCAGTGAATCTGCGACCATCACAGTTCTCCCTCAGCAGTCCTTTGGTGCTGATTTGTACGACGACATCGGGCCAATCGGACCATCTTCCAAAAACCGAGAAGTTCTTGTCGACAGTGGGGAACAAATCAGCATGAACCTGACCGTTGAGAACACCGGAAACACAGACCTCGACATGAATGTCAAAATCCAGCCCTCCAACCCAACATGGCCGATTGAAGTCACCACTGGAGACCAGACGGATGCCCGTCAAGTTTCCATTGCTCTTGGCCCCGGGCAATCCATCGATGTGAACTTCGTGATTGGCGTGCCTGGTGCAGCGGAAGAAGGCGATACCAACAGTTTCGTCATACGTACAGAATTGAGCGCACAGGTATTCATCTCAAACACAACAGTGCTCAAAGTAAGGGATGAACTCGCCGTGAACCTCCAAGGTCCAGAAGGGGATGTTATCGAAACCGTGATTGGTTCCACATTCAGCTACGGAAATTTCAACGTGACGAACACCGGCAATGCTCCTTTGACGCTTGCTTGGAGCAATGGCCTCGCTCCTGATGGATGGGTCGTCGGCTTTGCTAACCCGATCACTTACCTTGAACCACGGGAAGAAAAAACCGTTCGATTTGGCTTGATTCCACCGGCAAATGCCGCTGCAGACTCACAAGTCTTTGACCTCTTAATCACAGTGACCGGGGGAAACAACGGGCGCCTCGTCAACTCATCAGTGCGTATTGACGTCGCTGTCTTGCCGTCTCAATTCGCCAACATGTCGGTTGCTGATGATAGCATTCGCCCGTTCAGAAGCATTGCCAAGGAAGAGGGCGCAACCCAATCCATTGTTATACGGAATGATGGCAACTTACCGATCACTGGCGCACTTAGCGCCCTTGTGCTGGACGCTGACGGAAACGCCTCCACTGATTGGAGCGTCTCTTTTTCAGAAACCACCATTGGGAGTCTCGGCGTTGGTGAAAGCCTCACCGTTGAAGTGACCGTCACCCCGAAGGCATCAGCATCAAAAGGCCTCATGCTCACACAAATTTCTGTGACCTCACAGGAACAAACCGTGGGGACATTCTCGATTGAAACGACTGTTTCCTCCGTCGACACCAATGGTGGTTTGCTCGCCGTATTACCTCTCTATGTCTCAATTCCGTTAATCGGAGTGCTCATTGCCGCAGGAGCGGTGCTTGCGTTGAGAATGAAGCGCACTGGCGAACTTGAGGATGATGGAAGTGAACTTGTGGCCCCTGATGCATTCGTCAATCCAGATCACCTTGGAACACGGCGCGATGAAGCACTTGACATTGGCCACGCTGTGAATGAAATCGCAAGTGCAGAAGTATCGCAGGATGAAATTGCAGCGGCTCTGGCTCAATCCCTCAACCTCCCACCTGCACCTGCCGTCGTGCCTCAAGGACTTCCTCCCGGTGCTGTGCCACGTGGTCTGCCAACCCCTGGCGCATTGCCTCGAGGTCTCCCCCCTGCCGGTTTGCCTCCGGCTGGTCTTCCTCCAAAGGCCCTTCCGCAAATACCGGCTCCAGTGCCCACGCCACTTCCTGCCCCCGTTCCTACACCTGCTCCGGTAACTGCTGCAACGGGACCACCGCTCCCACCGTCGGGTTTACCTGACGGCTGGACGATGGAACAATGGCAACACTACGGTCACCAGTGGCTCCAACGCAATGGTCAATGAGATGGGCGCATCTCTAAAACGGGTCGCCGACTGGAAGTGCCATGAGCAGCATTGTTCTCTTTGGCCCCCCTGGCGCTGGAAAAGGCACTCAAGCCGAACGCATCACCGATCAAACGGGTTTGCCACAAATTTCTACGGGCGACATGCTTCGTGCTGCGGTCAAGGCTGGAACTGAAACTGGTTCCTTGGCTAAGACCTACATGGATGCAGGTCAACTGGTACCAGATGAGGTCATTATTGATCTGATTAAGGAGCGTATCACGCACCCTGACGCTAAAGACGGCGTGATGTTCGACGGATTCCCTCGGACCATTCCACAAGCTGAAGCGCTCGCAACAATCACAGAAGTCTCTCATGTTATCGCCATCGAAGTGCCTGACGAACGAATTGTCGAGCGGATCTGTGGCCGGTACTCTTGTGCCGGATGTGGAAGCGTTTTCCACGACACATTCAACCCAGTGGCTGCCGAAGGTTGCGACTGTGGCGAATGGCAGGAAAAGCGCAGAGCGGATGATAATGAAGGGACCGTGATGTCGCGTCTGAACGCTTACCACGAGCAGACATCACCCCTCGCTGAGTGGTATGAATCTGCAGGAATTTTTCATCGAATCGACGGGGACCGAGCCATCGATGACATCACTGGTGACATCCTAGCAGCGCTTCAGTGAAGGTGGTCAAGTGTCCTCACGCCAACGTTCTCGGAAGAAAAGTGGGCAACAAAGGCGAGCCATCGCGCAACAAGGTCAACAGCGCTTGATTTCGATTTTAACCAGTGCAGACGGTGTTGACGAGCGTTTGCTCCGGTCATCTGCTAAACACTTGGTCAAGCTATCCCGTCGGCATCGTCTCCAAATTCCCAACGAAGCGAGGCATTTGATTTGCAGAAAATGCCATGCACCGCACCAGTTTGGAATCAATGCAAGGGTTCGCATCAAACATGGTCAGCGCATCATCACCTGTCTTGAATGCTCATCGATTCGAAGGTACGGGGGCGGCCCCAAATCTCACCGCTGCTCTTGAGGGCATACCCAAGGTTCAGGGGAGCATCTTCTTGAACAACAGCCTGCAGGGCAGCATGAGTGCCATGAGTCGTGACATCCCTGCGTCCATTCGTCGTGAGGCTCAATCACGAGATTTCCAACCAAGCATTCGTATTGGTAAGTCTGGGATCACAGAAAACCTCATCGAGGAAATCGATGGTCAACTCAACACCCGTACCCTTGTCAAAATTAAAATCAACAGAGGTTTGTTTGAGCGAAAGGACATCGGCGCAGTCTGGTCTCACCTCGCAAAAGAGACCAATTCCACGTTGGTTCTGGCCCGTGGAAATGTGGGCGTACTTTGGCGTTGAGCATTCCCTCGATAGGAAATCCTCAATAGTGTCCCTCAGGTGGATTTTCGCATGAGCACCGGCGGATTGCTACGAACACGACGACGACACCCCTCGCAGTACATTGCATTGGGGCTCTTGGCGTTCACTGGGACAATGATGTTTACTTCCCAGTCGATTGCTGGCGGTGGCTCCTCGAGTTCTGCTGGTTTCCAAGACATCAAGGACACTCAGGCTGTCTGGGTTGGCCTCGGTATTCTTCTTGGAGTTTATGCGCTCATTATCACGGAATACGTCCATCGAACACTTGCAGCAGCAGTCGGTGGGCTCCTCGCAATTATTGCCCTTGCCTATTACACGCCCGAATCAGCAGATGTCTCATTCAGCCTAGGTGCTGTGACCACGCTCATTGACTGGGAGACAATCGGTCTTCTTTTGGGAATGATGGTCATGGTTGGCATCCTTTCCCACACCGGTTTGTTTGAGTGGTTTGCTGTTCAAGCCTACAAGCAAAGCGGCGGGTCTGTCTGGACCCTCGTTGTGATCCTATGTTCTGTGACGGCTGTGCTTTCGGCGTTTCTCGACAACGTCACCACCATGTTGTTGCTGACGCCAGTGACCATTCAACTGGCGAAAGTACTCGATCTCAAACCAATTCCCTTGCTCATTTCAGAGGTCCTTTTCTCCAACATCGGTGGCGCAGCGACCATGATCGGCGACCCACCAAACATCATGATTGGATCTGGTTTGTCTGCCGCAGCGATTGAAAAAGCAGGGTATCCTGACTTGGCTGGTGCTGGCGTTACATTCAACGATTTCATCATCGAAATGGCTCCAGGTATTTTGATGACAATTGTTCCAAGCTTTATGTTCATCAAGTGGTTTTACAGGGAAGAATTCTCAGGAACCCGGGTTCGTGACATCGCTGAGCTTGAAACAAAATACGGCATTAAGGATGCTGCCATGCTCAAAGTAAGTGGGACCATCTTGGCGCTTGTTGTTTTGAACTTCTTCCTCCATCCAATCACGCACATTGCAGTTTCTTGGATTGCGCTCGTCGGTGCTGTTTTGATGCTCTTGGCAACCGATCGTCACGAACTCGAAAAGCCGCTTGAACACGTGGAATGGACAACACTCCTGTTTTTCGCCGGCCTCTTTGTCTTGGTCCATGCTCTGCAGTACCTTGGCGTTATTTCCTTCATCGGTGACTATGTCACCAAAGGCATCGCTATGTTCGGCACTGATAAGGCGGGAGATGTGGTTCGACTTGCCGCTGCGGTTCTGATTATTCTGTGGGTCTCAGCCATCGCTTCGGCCTTCATTGATAACATTCCTTACACAGCCACGATGATTCCAGTTGTCATGCAAATCGCCAACGACCTCAACATTGATCTAAACCCGATGATTTGGGCGCTTGCATTCGGTGCCTGCCTCGGTGGCAATGGTACGCTCATCGGTGCTTCCGCAAACGTTGTGACTGCAGGAATGTCAGAGGAAGCAGGCTATCCAATCTCGTTCAATGAGTTCTTCAAAGCAGGTTTCCCAATTATGATCCTCACGACGGCCATTGTCTCAGTTTACATGGTGCTCGTCTATGTCATCGGTGCAGATGGTGGAGCAAATGTTTGGAAGGGCGTCTGTGTTGGAATCACAATGTTCGGAATCATATGGCAAGTTTCTCGTGGCATGGGTAAAGGCAAGAACTTCGCCGAAGCCCTCGTGGATGACGATCTCGATGTCTTCACGGATTTGGCTGAACAAGCCGTTGACCGCATCAAGAGCATCACCTCTTCCGAAGAGTGATTTGAGACGCTTCTTTGCGTTGTATTGAAGAGTCACGCCTTCCCGTCATGACTGAGGGCCGGTATGTTCGAATGCACGATTTGCGGTTTGCTTTCCCTTGGAGGCAACGCTTGTCCCGCATGCGGGAGTCAAATCAGAGTCGATTTGACTGAACAAGATGATGATGGTTCACCCCTCCCAACCGAGGTGCCGGGATTGGATGAAGCCGTTGCTTCGTGGAACGATCTCGAAGGCATTGAACCTGCAGTTGGGGAAGAGGAAGTTCCCAAGAAAGCTGACTCAAAGGGCACCTTACCATTTGGTTTCTCCGGCACATCCAACACCAACGTGTCACGCTTACCATTCGGTATTGGCAGTTATGCGACGGGGATGCCGTTTGACGGCTCTGCAGACGATGCCCCCCTGCCATTGGTGAGTAAGCAGAAGGCCGAGCAAAGAGAACCAGTTGTGTCCACTGCTGAACCCATTGCGGACGCCGTAGCCCCTCGAGTGCCTCTCCAGGCTGTTGAGGCCACACAAGCCCCCTCGCCACCGTCCCAGGTCATTGAAACAGTTCCAATCACTCCAAGTGGATCTCCTGCTGTTGAATCAGTTCCGGCCCTTGTTGAGCCCACAGCATTGCCACCAGTGCCCAAGCCCTCTATGATGGTGCCAACCCCGCTGCCTTCTCCCGTACCTTCCTCGCCTGAAGCACCAGTTTTACCTGCCGTCCCGTTGCCTCGGATTGAGGCGGCACCACTCGTCGAACCCAAGCTCCCCCGCCTTGAAGCTGTCAATGTTTCACCACCCACCGTGATGCGTGTAGAGGCAGATCCAGTGGTTGCAATCGATGAGCCGTCAAGCGACCCTGACGTTCCCGCAATGTGGCGAATCGACGCCGCTGCACCAAACATGGAGCAAATCTATGCTCAATCGGACCAAGTTGTGGAAGTTGTTCATACAATGGATGCTGAACCCACGGTCTACGCGCATGAACCAAGCGAGCCAGTTCAATCGGTGACGAGCGGTGTAATCTCCTTGGATATCCACCCTGCTCAAGCGCTTGCAGTCCGCCTGGATGGCCTGCCTGAGTTGGAGCCGACACTCAGGCAAGGGTTCGAAGCGCTCGGCAAAGAGTCATGGGCACAAGCTGCTATCGCCTTCCAGAAGCTTGCGGCACGTATGCCAGGGGACGCAGCCGTGTTCAACAACTACGGACTGTCGCTGCTTCAACGAGCACTCACGATGGCAAAAAGCCCCGATCTCGAACTTCAAACGCTTGCTTCTACACAGTTCGAATCTTCCATTCTTGCCTTAAGGGAGGCTGCTAAATCCGCTCCAACAGAGGGCATTATTCTCCTGAACCTGGCCCACGCCCTTCTTGTCAGTGGGCGAGCAGAAAAGGCAATTGGTCTCGTACAAATGCACGATCAGACACAGCCGCAGACCACTGTGAGTGGGAACCTCTACGCTGCTGCTTTGGTCAGCATGGGCGAAAGCGGTGCTGCAAAATCTCTTCTCCAACGATTGCATCAGGATGAAGTGGTGCAAGCAAATCTCGACCGGCTCTCCTACTGATGCTACCTGTTTTGATTGAGGGAATCAACAATCTTCCACGGTTTGCTCAGATGCCAAAAGAATTCGGCGGACCTTCGTCCAGTAAAATACCCGAAAATTAGGCTTAAATTTGCATTAATGACAACATTAAAACAGGCTCGCTATGTATCGTATAGCACCCCCTCCTCTTGACACCCATAGCCGAGGTCCAAACCGATTCGTTCATATATGGGTGGTAAGTCGGGGGGATGCTTAAGCACCCT
>OBPB01000009.1_pt1 | contig 57308 bp, 44 predicted proteins | sample 1534631 | NCBI WGS metagenome assembly OBPB01 (sample SAMEA3275471, study PRJEB22092) | marine metagenome | biome: Marine environment; feature: Belgian marine environment, sample taken at 3 meters depth; material: Sterile flask | collected 2014-06-24T18:06:27+00 | depth 3 m
TCCATTGCAAAGAGACTGATGTGATGAAGACTTTCTCAACAGATGAGCGCTGGAAGGAGTTAGCGATTGCATCTCTTTCAAATCATGAGGTGATTGAAACCCTTCCATCTGTGAAGTCTTCAAATGTTCCAGTTTCAAATTGTACCGATGAAGAACATGAACAAATTGTGGAAACCATACATTCAGCCATCAAAGATGGACAATTGTATCAACTCAACTATGGTAGAACTTGGGAGGGGCCTGTTGCATCTGAACCATGGGACATTCTATGCCATTCAGTTTCTTCAAACCCAGCGCCATTCTCTGGTTTTGTTCATGTTAAGGATGAAGATTTAGCCCTCATATGCGCATCTCCTGAATCTCTGCTTTCTACGAAAGGAGACGTCATAACAACTGCTCCAATCAAAGGAACCCGCCCAAGAGGGGCATCGCTTGCAGAGGAACTCTTGTTGAGAGAAGATATGATTTCGGATCGCAAAGAACGAGCAGAGCACAGAATGCTTGTTGACCTGATGCGTAATGATGTTGGAGGTATTGCAAAACCGAACCAAATATGGATTGAAAGATTTGATGTTGAAACATATGCGGAGGTACAACATCTTGTCACTCGCGTTCAAGGACGAATGAAAGACGGGCTTGATGCGTTTGATGCGTTTCAAGCTGTTTTCCCAGGCGGCTCGATTACAGGCTGCCCTCGAACAGTGGTCTGTGCTGCAATCGATGAATTAGAAAAACATCCGAGATCGTTCTGGACAGGATCATTAGGATGGTTTGAAACAACAACGAACATGTCTTCTTGGAATATTATGATTCGAACTGCGGAATTGAAGAAAGATGCTGATGGATGGAATGCGAGAGTAACTGCTGGAGGAGGGATTACGATTGAATCAAATCCAAAGTCAGAAGTTGCTGAAGCTAAGTGGAAGGCAAACGCATTATTGAGATCTTGTGGCTGGATGGATGATGATCGTCTCTCCATCCCGCGTGGAGACCTATCAGTCCATTCTCTTCAAATTGAAGGTGATTTGGAATCAACCCCGAGTTCAAACGCCATCTTTACTGATGAATTCAAACAAAATTCTGTACTCCTTATCGATAATCTTGACTCGTTCACATACAATATTGCTCACATGATTTGTGGTCTTGGACATGATGTAAACATCATGAATGGAAGGAAGGATACAACCCGTTCAGCAAAAGAGATCATGGAACAATTGAATCCTTCGCACATTATTCTTGGTCCTGGTCCTGGTTGGCCAAAGGACAGTCCGTTGACAATGGAATTCGCAACACTGGCTCTGGCAGGTAAATTGCCCCCAACGCTTGGAATTTGCCTCGGCCATCAGGCACTTGGCATCGCTGCTGGCTGGCCGCTGATTCGCAGTCCCTCTGGTCCAGTTCATGGAACTCCTGTCGAATGTCTACACAATGGTCATGGTCTTTTTTCGAATCTATCTGACATCAATATGACGAGATATAACTCACTGACTCTCCTTTCTTCAGATAATCGAGAGAATTCAGCAGTGCTTATTGACGCAACTGATGCAACAAAATCTCTCGTTCTAGCCTTACGAAGTAAAACATATCCTGTTTTTGGTGTTCAATTTCACCCAGAGTCTGTTGGAAGTCAATCTGGAACACTTATCCTTGATGCTTTTCTAAATTATCAAGCGCATGGTTGAAATGACGGCAGTCAGTGGGATGGACTGAGGGAGAGAGATGCCAACCTGTCGCCTATGTTCTGCCACCTATCCTCGTGAGTTCTTCATCCATGGAAATGGACCAAATACGCAAGTCTGCACTCGATGTGGAGTTGAACACGGTATGGTCAGTAAGGAAGACGCTGTAAATCTCTACGATGATACGCTCAAATCAGCACGATTGAGTACAGTCTCTCGCCGATATCGACCTTTCCTATACCTCACAGTTCTCTGGGGACTTTACATCACAACTGTTCGTAGTATAAGCCCGTGGGGCATGTACATGCTCATCATGCTTGCATTACTCACACTTGCATCTCTTGTACTCTTCATCACAAGTGGAGCAAAGTACACGAGTACACTTGCAAGGTTGACTCCTGATTATGATCGACCTGAAGGCCACTGATTCAAGATTTTGAATGGATGCGCAGAACGTCTCCATCAGACAATTCATGTTCTGCTCCAACAATTCGGCGTGTTCGTCCATCTACGCCTTTGATGAAACCGTCTCCAAGATCACTGTGCACCTTGTACGCGACCTCTTTTGCTTGTATACTCGATTCAACAACTAAAGCGTCTGGTAATACATTTCCATCCCCATCAGTCCAATGTGACTCATCTTGGACAGGATAGACGACGATTCGATCGAGTTCATCGAACAGAACCTTATCGAGTAATTTGTTAAGTCCAGTATCGCCCATATTTGTCAATCTCTGTTGAAGCATTCCGAGCCCTTTTGCTTGTGCTTCGTTGAGAGCGCTTGGATCTAAAATTGTGAAGGTTGATTCACCTGATGTATAATCGATGAAGCCTGATTCATTCGCTTTTCGTAGTGCAAACTCAGTCTCTGCTGAACACGGAATAAATTGAGGTATGACTTCAGACAGATGTTTGATTACACCTTCTGGAGCGAGATCTGCTTTGTTTCCTGCAATAAAAAGTGGGAAGAGGTGAATACGAACAGAAGATGCGAGAATCCTTAGAATGTCATCTGACCAATCCCATGGTGATGTCATATCTCCATGTTGTGAAAAAAAGGCTTCAAACGAGCGTTGGCAGATGCTCTGCGTTGCTCCTAAACCTGAGAGTCGGTCGTGAAGGAATTGAACGAATCCTTTCACCCCTTCTGCTTGTATTTTCCGAGCACCTCGTACCCAACCATCCTTGAGAAGACTAAGAATCCAAGCGTCTAATTCGTTTGTTAAGAAAGAAACTTCGGCAAGGGCTTGCTCAATGGCTTCTTGTTTTGATTTACCCGCTCCTATCGGGTTTCCTTCTGCATCAGTTGTACCTGCAACATCAATGACCTGAATCAGGGCATGACATTCTGCTAGGTCTGACAGGAATGCGTTGCCTCTTCCTCTCCCCTCACTCGCTCCAGGAACAAGCCCTGCAACATCAACAAGCATACAAGGAACGTATCGTTGATGGTGTTCACAGGAACCTGTACGTGGTGTGCAAATACTTCCGCCTCGTTCAGAGGACAATTCAACTCTTCCATCCTCTTCTAAACGAGCACGTAGTTCACCACAAGGGCAAGGAAGTCGACTCGGAATGAAGGATATCCCTACGTTTGGATCTATCGTACAGAACGGGTAATTCGCAATATCAACGGAAATAAGTGTAGATGCTGCAAAGAAAGTAGACTTCCCAACATTGGGTTTTCCGACCAATCCAATCCGCACGGATAGACCGCCTAGAATCACTCTTCTTCAGAGAATGGGTTTGGTCGAACTCGGGCAATTGCAATATCTAATTCAGGAAGGTTGATTCGACCATCACCATCGAGATCGATCATTTCCATGAGCTTGATTACATCCCATGGAGGAAGGTCTGCAATGTTAGAATTGATGAGAGCCTGTTGTAATTCAAATCCATCGATGTTTCCTGAATCGTCCAAATCAATGGATCTAAAGAATTCGAAGATGGTCATGCTCTTCTTTTCCAAATAGTCTGAAAGCATCTCAAGTTCGGTTTTCACGACTGGGAATTCTGAGATTTCATCGTTGTGAAGTGTTGAGGAAACTTCGATTATTTCGACTCCTCCTTCATCTTCAACATCCGCGCCAACTACGAGAACAGTATCGACACCGACACCTCGTTGCAAGAGTTTACGGATTGAGGATTCACCTGTCTGAAGTGAGTAACGAGCAATGTCGGAAGTTATCGATGCGGTCGTATCGGTCTTCATTCCACCGACAGAAGTTCGAATGAGATTCATGAAAAGGAGAATGATACCAATCGAGGCGACATAGAACAGAACTGCTGCCGTTAAACTAAATCCGCCATCGGTCATCACAATATCTTCACTGCCAGATTCGAGCAGAGCCTTTTCGGTGAAGTCTCCCATGATCTTTGCAACGGTCGAAGTGATGCCACCAAAGGCGACGAAGAGTGTGGTTAGAGATGCGGAGGAAGAAGAGGCCAATTGACGGTTTGCAGCAAGTGGGTATGATTCACTGATACAGGCAACTGCCATGAGCCCACCTACAGTCCATAGGAATCCGATATCGACGGTTGTAGCCATGTCATTGAGTGTTCCCAGCCCGATGAAAACATCCAGGGAAGTGAAGTAGCCTCCGATGGCAAAGATCGGGAATGCAATCATTGCGAGAGTTGCTGCCATAGCCCCAGGGCGAGCAACTATGCCAGTGGCGTTTCCTGCTGCAGTCATGATGATGTTGACTGAGCCTGCGAAAATAGGCAGAAGTGCAAGCGTCATTAGAATAGCACCGAGATTCTCGAGTAGCGTACCAGCGTCTGCAGAGGACATCATGAACGGTGGAAGCGTAAAGAAGAGAAGGAGCATGCTTGCCTTTGTCATTGAATCAGACCAAATTGGACGGCTTGCTGCGCGTGGAACAAGATGATATGCAACTGCAAAGAAAAGAGAAATCATAACCCAAGATTGAGTCATTCTTTCACCAAGCCAAACAACTTGCGTAGAGTCGGCTAATTCACCAAAGAATCGGAATTGTGAACCGAAGATGAAGGATGCAAGAGCCATAAAGACGAACCAATTACTCGCCTGAATAGTCTCACCCTTGCGTTGAGCAACTGTAAGAAGAACGTTGATCATAACTGCGATGATGATGAATGCACGCAGAGAATGCATGAACAAATCCTGGAGAAGTGTTTCATTTTCAGCGCTAAGGTCGGCCAGAAGGCCGAGAATTGTTGGAAGGAGAAGAGCTGCTGCAGTGAGGACGCTGAAGAGAAGCGCAGTCAAACTCGCATTTGACTCACTGGCCATTTTACCTGCACCGCTTCGAGCAACTGCAACTAGGCCGCCACCGAGAAGAATAGAGAAAAGACCTGTGATTAGAGTTGCGTTAACAAATGTGGCGAGGGCACTGCCGTCGTCATATGCCCATCCGATACTCGCAAGAGAGTCAAGTGCGGCTGAATCATAATCATGCCAAAGGGAAAGGAATGTTCCAATAGCTGCAAGAGTCAGCCAAATCATTCCAAGGTTCATCCAAGTCTTTGCTCCACTGCCCTTTTCGTCATTGAACAAATCAACAATACCTGCTGGTGCTTTGTTGAGAAGGAACAATCCAAATTGGCGCATAGGATCGGCCATGGTGCCAATTCCTTTCTGGAGATAGAACGTTGAAAACCCAACGACGGTAAAGAAGAAAAATAGTGCGATAAATACTGCTTCCATTCAAATCACCTACTCCGAGATTACCTCTCCCGCTAATGTGGAGGCAATCGCTCCAATTCCAATAATGAATCCAAGAAGATAATACCAGATTCCCGAACCGCCAAGATTTGACATTAATGGAACGATATCCCCTATGACTGGAATGTTGTCCCACCCAAAGATTGTACTAAACAGGCCGAACATACCAATGGCTACTACAGAGAGTAAAACCAACATAATTCGACTGGACGACGGTTCCGCAGTTCCTATGACTGCATCGGGGAGTTCTGTACTGTTCGACATTGCATCACCTAAATGAATCCGAGATGGACATGTTTGCGACTTGAAACGTGGTGATAAACATTCACTAAGCCATCCATCGAACAAGGCCGTATATTTGGTGTTCTAAGATGAGCGGAGCATTTCGATAATCGAGCCTCTTCGCGGTCGGGAAGTTCCTAATGGAACAGGGATTGTCCGGTCGTTTTCTAATTCTTTGCGCCAGAGTGATTTACATTCACAATCAAGACCTGTGAATTCATCCAATGAGCCTGAAACAGCATATCTCTCAATTGCCGCTACGACTTCAGGATCGCATTCGCCACAGTTGTGGGAGCCTCGGATTTTACCGCCAGCAGTTGGATGAATAATAAGACGGGAAATCTGGTCTTCATCACCATTCATTCCGCCCTTTGGATGGACGATATGATGGCTCTTCTGGATGAGTTCAACCAATGACCAAAGCCACGGGGGTCTGTATTCCTGATGACGGTGAAGGCGATCAATGACTGTCCCTCGTTGAATATTCATTGGATTTATTGAAATCTCGTCGCTTTGTTCTGCTACGGATTCAATCCACTTTATGCAGTGGTCCAAAGCATCAGCTTCACTCATGAACGGTGGTTTGAACATCAAATATGTTTTAATTCTCAAATTATATTTTTCTAGACGTTCGACGGCTCTGTCCCAAGAAGCGACAGAGAATCCTTTGTTGACGTGGAAGCGAAGGACTTCGTCGTCGTATGCTTCTAAGCCAATAGCAACAGTGAATGATGGATTCAGTGAAGATGCCCAGGCTAACTTTTCGTCTGTTAGTTGTTCAGTGCGGCTTTCTACAATCAATTCTTTCCCAAGGGTATGGCAGTCGGTTAGAACCGTTTCTTGGAAATCGACCGGGATTTCTCGATCTTCAAGAAGAGACCCTGAAGTGTAGACTTTGACCATCGAATGACCTTCGAAATCGTTGTACTTTTTCTTCGCTTCATTCCATTGTGCATGAAGATCATCACTTGTTACATCATCTCGTGTATCGTTAAAATACCCGCAGAATGTACATCCTGAAGACCACCACCAATGGCATCCTTTCGTTCTTAGAATAACTGTAACAGCAGTACATGGCTCTCCATCAGCCGTCATTTCAGGCGTATGATATACAGTAGCTGGTTTACTCGCGTCCCACGATTGTTGACGCTCTTTCGCCCAAGGAGTATTTGCAGGAGCTTTGACCAAGTCGTGAATTTTCAGACTCTTTTCATCTCCACCAAGGAGTGTTGATGAGTGACGGTCTAGCATGATATTCCCTCTTGAGATTACTCTTCTTCCGTTATTGGTTTGAAGATAATATCTAATCCTGCTTTGATGAATTGGCCTTTAGGATAAGCAGAATCTCCATCCTCTGCTGAAATTACATTCGGAGTGTACAATGATGCTGGAACACGAACATCAACGCGGCTCCCTAATCGGATCATACCGTATCGTTCGCCACGTCGGAGCGAATCCCCGATGCCTGTCCATGGAACAATCGTTCTAGCGAGTGCCCCTGAAATTTGCATGACTTCGATTCGACCCCCATCTTCGCCTTCCAGAACTGTTCGAACTCGCTCATTGTATTCGCTTTCCTTACGGAATGCTGCTGCAAAAGGACCTCTCCTTCGCCCCTTCCCGGTTCTATGTTCCATAGCGACAATCGTAGAACTGAAAGGAACTCGGTTGACGTGAACATCAAGTGGAGACATGAAGATTGCAACTCTCCAGACATCATCTGGGCCAGGTGTATCTGCTGGTTCAAATCGTTGTTCTGTAGTGAAGTCGAGTGGATTCTCGCATGGTTGTGGGAACCAATCACCAGTGTGAACATCTGTTTCAATCGATGAAGTTTCTCGTTCTTCTTTCGATGGGCGGCGGCCTGTTGCTCGCTCTCTGCGGGCGAACATAACGTGTCCATCTGCAGGTGAAACCAAGATGCCTTTCTCTTGTGGAATTGGTCGGTCAGGATCTCTCCAGAAATTGGCAAAGAAGACTGAAACCATGAGGCAAAGAACTCCTGCTAAGGGCATTAGGCCATACAAGGAATCAAGATAGATTCCACCCACAAGAATTGCAATGCCAGCAAGAAGAAATGTAGCAACAGGAGCATGGCCTCCTTGAGCGAGGCCTCCCAACTTCAATCACCTCAGTTGTCTGCCCATGGATCGACATCAGCGTTCCATGTTGCAGGTTCTTCAGAAGTTTCAGCGACCTCTTCTTCAACAGATTCCTCAGGAGTTTCTTCTGTGGATTCTTCTTCGGTTTCTTCGACTGTCTCTTCGGAAGGTGCTTCTTCAACGACTTCTTCAGGTTCATCTGCCTCTTCAGCGGGTGCTTCAGGCTCTTGATTCGTCATTTCTTCTGCTCTGGCTTCAACCATCTCATCCATTCTTTCTGTGAATGCACGAGACATATGTTGAGATTGTCGTTCAGATTCAACTGCTCGTTCAATCATCTCATATCGTTCCTTGATGGCCTTGTTGAGGTCTTCGAAGAGTGTCATGTGAGACACATACCAATCATCTCGAGCCTTCATTTCAGTAACTGCGAGTTTCAGATCATTGTCAAGTTCTTCTGCAATTCCGAAGACTTTGCCGAGACGATCTTTCTCACGTGAATATTTCTCTTCCATTGTTTGGAGAGCTGGTTGAAGATGTTCGACGCGCTTGTCGGCCTTGGTAGCCTTCATCTCGAGTTCACGTATTCTGAAATCCTTTTCAGCAATGAGTGATTCTTGTGCTTCGCGCTCAATTTCTTTATCGATAATTTCTTTCTCAAGAACTTCGATTTCTGCACGTGTATCTACGAGTTCTTTTTCTTGCGCTTCGTATGCAGCGAAGAGCTTCTTCAAACGGTCTGTTTCCGTTGCTAAAGAGTCTTCAAGTTGATTGATTTGAATTTCTGGAGTGATTGTCCCTTCTTCAGTCATTTACTCACCTGGAGGAATGCCTCCGATTCAACCCAGCCGCCTATACACTATGAAGCCGACGCTTCATTGAGACTGTTTTTGTATGACTCCATATGCTAAATCATTAGAGGCATTAGAATTTCTGTGATGGCCCTTCTCGAGGCTTACGTTTCTTTATTTCTGGGAGATCTGGCGATTCTTTACCCTTTTTCCTAAAGAATAGAAGCAGTAAGAACAGTACAGCCGCCCCTCCTCCTACCGCCATGTAGATGATGTTTCGATCTTCCAACTCATCCGACGTACTCTTCTCAGAAATCTGAAGTGCATCATCTACGACCAGTGTTGAGCGCACCCCTCCTATTTTCAGGAGCGTAATTTCTAAGTCATAGTTCCCTAATTCAGTCGATTCTGGAACATCCAAGCGAACAGTCCAAACATTATTCTCACCAGAAGTTGCTCGTCCTCTCAAGGGTTGTGCATCTTCCCACGTCTCAACTGGAGCAGGACCATATATGGATGAAAATGGAGCAATGTTCCAATCTAATTGATTTGGAGTATTTCGCTCACCGGTATGCCCCAATCCTAGTTGACCGTAATTATTACGCCCCCAACAGGAGATTGACCCGTTCTCAGAAAGAACACATGTGTGTTCCGCTGAAGCGCTAATTTCGACGATGCTTTGATTTGCAGATACAAACATTGGGATTGTGTGAACTCCTCCGCTCGTACCAAGGCCTAGGCGACTATTTTTGTTGTGTCCCCAACAATACAAACTTCCATTCTCAATTGTTGCACATGTATGTGCAGACCCAGAACTGATCTTAGTTGCTTTAGACCCATTTGGCAAATGTACAAGCGTAGGGCTTTTGGCATTCGTTGTAGAATTATCTCCAAGTTGCCCTACATTGTTCATTCCCCAACAAACTGCAGAACCGTTGTCTAAAATTGCACATGCGTGTTCGTTACCAAGAGAAAGATCCGTTGCAACCCTTCCTTCTGGCAATATGGTATCTGATGCAGGAGCGTATGCGGTTGGATTACTCTCTCCATTCCCGAGTTGTCCTACGTTGTCTCTACCCCAACACATAATTCCTCCATCATCCATGAGAATACATGTATGGCTTACTCCTGCTTCAACCTTGATAGGTGTTCGATCTGCGGGGGTTTGTATAATCACAGGTGAATATTGATCTTCAGAAGTTGATTCTCCGTTTCCTAGAGCGCCATGTAAGTCAGCACCCCAGCATGCAAGTTGGTCGTTATCTAAAATTGCACATGTGTGTTTATGCCCCATTCCTATTGATTTAGCAACTCGTCCATCTGGGAAATTCACAGGATTCGTTGGTGATTTGTAGGTATTTGTGGATTCATCACCGCTTTGACCATTTTCGTTAAATCCCCAACATTGTGTTGCATCGTTGCTAAAAATTACGCACGTCCTAAATGGTCCAGCAAAGATTTGTGATATCATGACATCGTTTGGTGTATCGATATATGTGCTCGGCCTGATATTCGTTGCCGCCTCACCACCATCTCCAAGTTGGCCATTCGCATCACGTCCCCAACACATTGCAGAACCATTTTCAAGTATACCACAAGTATGAGCTGCTCCTGTACCTATCACTGATGAAACTGTTTCTGTATTCGTAGAAGAAAGAACATATTCATATCGAATTGAAGACACTCCAGGGTGGTCGCTTAGATCAAGAGTGCAGTCGGTTTCAGATCCAGCTTCCACAGAGACTGTGGAGCAATCAACGGACGGGATTGTGTCGTTTTCTGCCATACCACTCATAGGCATCAATAATAGCATTCCCAAGTAGATAAACAATCGAAAGGATTTGTGAGTCCCGTGACCTGAATCTCTTGCCATGATTGAGAACTCCTTCCTTCTCCCTTATCAGATACATACTCACTATTTCCCACTTAGACTGAATTTTGAGGCTAAATGGTATTGGTCGCATCAACCAAGGACTTTGCAATCGACACTTCGCCCATCGAATGTCCAGCATCTGGAACGATGATGAGTTCTGAGGAAGGTAATTTTTTGTGCAATTCCCAAGCACTTTTCACTGGACAAACCATGTCGTATCGTCCCTGTACAATTACAGCAGGAATATGTTCGATAATTGACGAATTATTCAGTATGTAAGCTTCTTCAACGAATATTCCATTGATGAAATAATGACATTCTATTCGAGCAAATGCTACTGCGAAATCGAGATCTTCTGCTTTTTCGAGATAAGATGGGTCTGGGAAGAGACGGCTCGTTGCCATCTCCCAACGTGTCCATTCTTTGGCAGCAGCTCTTCGAACCTCTGCATCTTCGTCTGTTAGCCGCTTGTAATATGCTGGGATAAGCGCGTCTTGTTCACCTACTGGAATGTGGTTAAAGTATGGCTCAAATGCATCGGGGAATACATGGCTTGCACCATCTTGATAGAACCAGTGAAGTTCAGATTTTCGACACATGAAGATTCCTCTCAATATGAAAGAACGAACACGTTCTGGATGGTTTTGGCCATAGATGAGGGCGAGTGTTGATCCCCATGAACCTCCAAAAACATGCCATGAATCAATTCCAAAATGTTCACGTAGAGCTTCAATATCTGAAACCAGATGCATGGTTGTGTTTTCTTCGAGGTCTGCATATGGGGTTGATTGACCACATCCTCGCTGATCGAATTGAATGATGTTCCATTTCTGTGGATCGAAATACCGGCGGTACGATGGTTGGCTTCCGCCGCCTGGTCCGCCGTGAATGACAATGACTGGAATCCCATCTGGATTTCCGCTGCATTCCCAAGCAATTGTGTGTCGTTGTGAAACCCCCAGCATACCGGTTGAATATGCCTCAATCTTTGGAAACAAGACGTCGTCGATTGATTGTGTGTTGATGCTCATGATACTTCCAAGTGAAGTCGGATGATGTTGCTTTCGATGCCTTTTTTTCACCTACCCCTTCGGAGAGTCATGAAGGAAGCAACGGAGGTATTCAATCAATGGGCGCATCTCGGCAAGGATGAAGGAATGGAACGAGGTCATGCGGGCGCTGTCAATGAAATGATCGATGTTGCTTTAGAGCGAGTGTTAGCTGATCGAGTAGCCTTTTCAGCAGTAGACCTCGGATGCGGAAATGGCTGGGTTGTAAGGAAACTATCTCAGCATCCTGCATGCGTTGAAGCCGTTGGCTATGACGGTGCAGAACATATGATTGAGAAAGCAAAGGAAGCTGATTTCATCAATGCTTATCATTGTGCTAAATTCCCTGAAACGAAACCTGATAAAACGTATCAATTTGTTCATTCAATGGAATTCCTATATTATCTCAAAGACCCAAAGAATATGCTGCAATCCATACATGATGATTGGTTAGAAGAACGTGGCTGGGCTGTAATTGGTATCGACCATTATGCAGAACATGAAGACAGCCTTGGATGGCCTGAAGCTCTTGATGTTCATATGTCGACATTTTCAGAAACTGAATGGATTCAGATGTGGAAGGATGTTGGATTCCAAGAGATCCGTGCTTGGCGGGCGAATGCTCAAGATGGAAAGCCAGGTACATTGGCAATTCTTGGAAAGAAGGCTTAGTTGTTGATTCCCAAATCTGCCCCATCAGGCCCACACATTCGAAGTTCTCCCTTGTAGAACGGACATTTCTTACATGTATCGATTGAATCCATTGGAAGCCTTTTCGGCTCGCTAACATCATTTTGATTTGCAGTTAACACTGCAATCCATTCCAAGAGTGAAGCGAGTTCATTCTGCGCTTCCTCATACATCTTCTGAGGCATTTCAACAAGCCTTCCTGACGTACTGATAAGGAGAGCTGGTGGCTTGATCTTGCGGCGTTCATCTTCCGCTTTGAACGACTCCTGTTTCTGGAATACCATTGAATAGAGAGTGAGTTGGAGACGATGGTTTCGTAACATCTCAACCTCTTCAGCATTTTGAGGCGAAGATGAATCCCAATCTTCAATCTCTTTTTGTAAGCGATGTTCGGACAAGTCATCCGTTCTCGAACCGGAGGTTTTCAGATCAACAACTTGAAGCCATTTCTCGTTCCTTTCGCTGCCTGCTAAGACAATATCTGCCTGGCCTTCAAATGTGATGGTTACGTTCTCAATTTGAGTGACGATCGATTGAGAAAGACCAGCGGTTGGATTGCGATAAACATCAGTTAATTCTACATCTCTCGTGAAATAGAATGAGGCTTCAGTTTGTAACCCCTCTACAAATTGGCCGTTTACTTCTTTTCCTTCGGTTAATTTTCCTAGCAAGCCCTTCGATAATAGCTCAGCAAGTTCGATAATTCGAGCTCGTGTTTGCTGTTGCTCTTCATACGAAAGTTTGTGCCATTCAGATTCAGAGGTTATTGCATCATCAATCTCTTTCGTTTCAAGTAAGCGATTTTCTTGGCCATTCAACCATTCGGAAGAAAGTGGTGAATCTTCGGATTGCATTGTTGCTGGATTTGCAAGGCCGATCTCAACGAGGCGGTGGAACATTGAACCAAATGACGTTGCTGAAGGCCAACCAACATAGGATTCACCATCATAATCTTCTCCTCCAGTTCTGTCCTTAAGTTCCTCCTCGCTGGCGATGGTCCTTGCCTTGGATTGGATGTTGAAAGGTTCCGTCTGCCAACCACGCACATGATTTAGCCAGAATCGTCTTCGGCAGGAATACGCTGCATCTAGGCCGTGAGCGGTCATTTTTAGGGACGGAGATATCGTTACAATTTCGTTTTCCGATACTTCCTCGATATGGTAATCCAGATTGGATTCCACTTCTAGCCATTCACTTAGAACTGATACTGGCCTTTGTTGAGTAAAGCAATTTGGATGATGATAGATTCTGATACCATGTACTGAATCTGTTGGAAGTCCTGATGATGAAAAGACACCCATCGGGTCGAGAACGAGTTCAATGTCTTTGTAATCGGTCAACCGCTCTCCTTGCGCATCCCCTTCGAGACTCCATGGCTGTTCAACATTCGATACGACCCCCATGTAACGCAGCCCGTCCAAGAGTAAATCCCCCATGTTGTTTCCAGAGAGATTTCCTGTTGCCAGGATGAAGCCTTCTGTTGACATTGCACTCGTCTTTGAAGGAGAACCTGCAAAGATAAGGCGATCACGCACTCTGGTAAGAGCAACATAGAATTGGCGTCGCAACTCAGCTAGATTCTGAGCCTTATTCATTTGATTAGCAAGCATCCAAAGACCATCAAGCGGCTTATCTTTGGATTTCCAAGGTTGTATTCTTCCTGCAATTACGTCAGGAGTAATGAGAACATTCTTTTGGGCATCATTGCTTGAACTTCGGCGACCTGCTTCGAACAATCCTGTTACAATTACAACAGGTGCCTGCAATCCCTTCGCCCCATGGATTGTCATGATTTGAATTGCGCCACTTGTTGGTGAAGAGGTCGCTTGAGGTCCTTTGTTCTCAAGCGAGGCTAAGGCATTCATCTTAGCAAGCATTGCGCTTGGTTCATGTCCACATTCTGACCCAATTTTGTACAATAAAGCACACCATGTTTCAGCGACTTGGCGTTCGGACTCATCTGGATAAGTGGTCAAAAGGTCGCTATAATCTAGAACGACGTCAAAAATTTCGTGGAGGGCTCCCTTGTCAATAAGTGAGGAAAGTATCGACAAGAGATTACCGATCGGAGCTTCTGAAAAATAGATTGAGAGATGGCGCCAGTAATTCTCAACATCTTTCTCTCCAAATATTTCTTCGATTTGAAGGGATGTTGCGCCCACAATTGGAGAACGAACAAGCCCATGTGCAGCTAAACGTGAAGACGGTTTAGCAAGAAGAGTAAGTACTGACAGTAGAGGTTTGACGATGGGTTGTTGTAACAACTGACCTTGCTTATCGGCCAATACGGGCAAACCTCGATCTTGTAATCTCTTAATCAAGTCAGGGATATGTTTCCTTGAGTGAACAAGAATCATCACATCTTCCGGAGAGATGACTTCTTCCGGCTCAATATCGACGTAATCTTGTTCTTCTGAGGACCAGAGTTTCGTCGCATGACCTCTGACAAGAGTGTCCAATCTGGCAGCAATAAGTTCGTGTTCAAGGTGTCTTGGATTTGCAGATTCTGAATCGAATAAGTGGTATCCAACCTCCAAATCCAAAGGAAGAGCATCGATCTCTGCTTGAGTAGGCAGTAACCATTCGAGCACACCCTCTCTATCTGTTTCCCTTCCAGCATGAAGAGGTTGGGCGGAGGCATGGAAGTCTCCTGGAAATTGATGATGACGTTCGGAGAATGTGTCATCGAAAATGTGGTTTAATGTGTTGAGTAGACGAGGGGCTGTACGGAAGTTTGTTGTTAATTCAATGTGTCCTTCTTGACGTTGAAGGATTATGTTGTCTTCGATTGCAGTTCCAAAATCATTGATTCCAAAGGAAACATAATCCCATGTTGCTGACGATTCGTCTGAAGCCATTTCGCTGGCTTGAATGAATGAGCCGGTCTCTCCCCCTGCACCTACTGGGCGGGGGTCTCGACCATGCCCTTGCTGAGCGATATGTTCCATTCTTGGTTCATGCTCTTCAAGGCGATTAGCCAGGCGAATAGATGCAACCATTCGACGCATTACTGTGACTTCTGCTTGTCTGAATCGGTATATACTCTGCTTCATATCGCCGACAATACAAACCGTTGGATCCCAGGGGCCAAGTGGATTTGGTGTTTCCTCTGACCCGTCCATTCTATGCCCCCAGAGTCGTGCTAGAAGACGTGCATGCTCTGGATTTGTATCTTGATATTCATCGATGATGAAAGCGCCGTAGCGGGCGCGTATCTGTTGAAGGAGCGCGTATCTTCTTCGGAGATCATTTTGTTTTTCTTCATCGCCTTGCATCAAACTCAAGGCTCTTCGGATGTGCTCGTCAGTCCAAGCCTCCTCTCCTAAATCGTCCAATGCTTGAACCGCTTGAGGAGGGTAGTAGTGGCGAACAATTTCTGGGCAACGAACCAGAAGTAAATCGCCCACCATTAATTGAACATCATCGAAATCATGTGCCTCTTCTTGGGCCTTGAGGTGACGAAGAAGATCTTGGCAACCCGCATGAACAGTGTACAAATCGTCTAGCACTTCGACCTGAAGTTCCCTTGAAACACGTAGATTGCCCTGTGGTGGTTCACTGCTGAAAGAAGTGTTGAGATCTGTAACATCATACTTTTCGTTTGCATCTCGGAAATCGAATCCTCGATGCGGATTGAGAGCATATGATGCTCTTGAGAGCATCATCAACAAACGGCCATCTTCGGGATTATGGAGTCGGTTGCGCAGCATCGCTGCAACCGCTTTAGCTTCACCTTGGACCTTGTTCTTCATAGCTTTCTCATCTTTCTTGGTAAATGAGGACCATTTTACGAGTCCAGTGTCCCACTCACTCACTCTTTGGCTTGAAAATCCACCAGAATTCAAGATTGAAGGCGTCGTCTTCTCAATTTGACCTAAAGAGCAAGAAGAAACTACGACTTGATGAATCCATTGAAGACGAGAAATTGGTGATGTTGGAAGTGGATCTCGTGCTAATTGTGCAAGTTGATTGAAGCGCGTATACCTATCCCCGTTGCTATCGTTCTGGACGAAAAACGCATGCCTCCCGTCCCTGGTAAACACATCGACCCACTGATTCAGGTATTCATACGCCTCTTCAACTACACCATCAATAAGATGCCCACAGCGCTCAAGAATCATATCCTCGATCAGAAGATAGTTCGGAGGCGAAGACCCATCCCATGGCATTTCATTTCGAATCGATCGCATCCGCAATCTTCGTTTTGATTCTTCAACAAACAGAGAAGATTCAAGCAGGCCTGTGAGTACGGTTTGAGCCGAAGATTGCCCTCCCAATCGAATCGCAAGACGATTTCGGGCTTCGATGAACTCTTCACAGGATTGTGTGAGACCAGCCTCAAACCCATCTCGTGCATTTCGAATCCTCCAGGCAGCGTTTAGAGCTTGAGTTCTCAATAATGGAGCCTGTTCATCTGGCAGTTGGTCTCTGCTCAAATGTAATGCTACAAGGTCAATATGTGGTGCGAGAACTTCCCCAAGGAATGAGTCAATGGTCGAAATCGGTGCCGCTTCGAGTAACGACATGAGCATTGAAACATCGCCTTGATGGCGAAGACGCGGATCATGAATTCCTAACCGATCTGTCTTCTTCACGGGCTCTGCTCGAAGAGATTGAATTCGGCTGCGAATCCTTGAACGTAATTCTGCAGCCGCCTTTCTCGTGAAGGTAATTGCTACAATCTCCTGCGGCAGGAGTCCTTTCCATTCATTCAAAGGAGTCCTATCTCTCTTTGCAGACTTTACTTTTCCTGCTCCATATGGTTCATTTCGTAATGGAGAAGGTAAAACGCAGGTTGCTCTTTGTTCCGAGGAGAGTAAATGCTGAACATAACGTTCTGCCATGACAGTTGTTTTCCCAGTACCTGCTCCAGCATCCAATGCGATATGTTGATCGAGGTTTAATCCCAATCGTTGACTTCGATTAAATGGAATCATTTCACATCAACTCCTATCAGAGCAGAAGGGCAGTCATTTGCAAGTGAGCAATAACTGCAATGTTTGCCTGGTGTTGGATGATTCCATCCTGATTCACTTGCGTCTCTTGCTCGAATTGCAGTGGTAAGACGGGAACTTATCCAGGCTCTAAATGGGTTACTTATCGGTGTGCTTTCCTCATTTGGGATTCTGTAATGATTCATTGAAAAGAATGTTCTTTCACCCAAGTATGCTTCTTCTGGGATGAATGCAAAAGCTGGGTCGAGTTCGACATAATGACGCGTCGTATCCCCCACCTCTGAAATGCCCACGCCGATAACACGGTCACCTGGGTGAGCAATCTCCCATGCGCGGGCATACAATGCAAGTTGAATCTCTTTGAACAAACCAGAGGCATGTCGCAATCCGACCTTTTTAGGGTCTGGTCCTTCGATTGTTTTCAGATCTCTTATGATAATCAACCGTTTCGAAGGAGGGCCATCACCATTGAAATTCAGAGGTATGACCTCTTTAGAATCGGCGATAAGACCCTTTTGGATTACTTCTTCATTCAAATCAGCATCAAGAACGAGCGCATCAACTCTGTCGATCCGGCCATAAATCTTCAGCGTGGCTGAATCGAGATCATCGTCAAGCCCCTCTAGTTCGATGAAACGCCCTGTTGCCGATTCGAGTGGCCATTCTGAAGCGATTGGTCCTGCGGCATTTAGAGCGAAATCTGCCAACAAAAGTTGTCCAAGCCGTCCGCCAATTTGCGGTGGTTTTTCACCTTCAAGCCATTGGGTCCATTCCTCAGGAGAGCACCCCACAAGGTCATTGCATCGGTGTACAGATACTGCATTCGTTCTTGATAACCAAGGAGCGAGTTGAGAGAGATGCTGCAAAAGCGATTCCCAAATCTGATCCAATGGAAGGTCGAGGCCAACATGAATTGGTGTACCTTCAGCAAGTGGTGTATCACCAACATTAACGCCAAGTAATGAAAGGAGGTATTCTTCTATCGAGTGAACAAGAGTTCCACGAGCAAGAGGTGCAAGATCTTCTGAGACCTCTGGTTGCGTTTCTTTCGCTTCCAATATTTGCTCAGACCACGCCAATCGTGGACAGTTAATCCATGGAGTCAAACGGTTTGTGGACCAAACCTTTGATTCATCACTTCGTTGATTTGTAGTCCATATCAATGAGAGTGAGTCTGATATTTTCTGCGTTGGCGGAAGTGGCCTTGGGTCAATAGATGGTCCTCGGGCGTTCCCGTTCTTTTTGTATCCAAGATGGGGCCAATGTCCTACGGTTCTTCCCCCTCCTGTATTGGCTTGGCCGAGTGAAGGTGAAAGAACAAGGTCATGTGCAGAAAGAAGATTTTCTCGATAACTCCAGGGCATCGCATCTTCTTTTTCAGTGGCTTTGAATTTTGGTTGTCTGCGGTAACGATCGAGGTTCAGTTGCTTCTCCGCCCCGATTGTAAGAGAAATTGGCGTATGGATGTTTACCTCAGGAATTCCTCCTGATTTTAACGCGAGGCCGGTTCGCTGTCGCCGATCCCGAGGAAGATTTTCTGCGCGCAGAAGTTCGACCTTACTTCCTTGTAGAATCAAAGCTGAGCTCTTGTAGGTTAGCCAGTTTCCGTCTTCTCGGGTGATGAATGACCAGCCAGCACCTGAAGAAATAGAATTGACGAGGAAATCTGGAGGAGTCGAGAGATCCGATAGTTTTCCTGCAAGTTCAATCTCAGCTAAATATTCTGCAACAGGTGTTGAGTTTCCAGCAGATTCATCGTGTTTCGTATCGAATAAAATCGCAGAATTGCATGCCGATAATAATGATTTGAATACATGTCGTCCCCGACGAATTGGATGGTCGGAATCATTCAATCCAAGTTGGACCCTTACAGCATCATCTATCCATGGCACACGGGGAGGTTTCATCGACCAAGATTCTGAATCTATACCAACGAAGAGAACAATATCGGCGTGCGATCCATATGCTTGCTCTGGCGTACATATCTGCACATCAGAGTGCCGAACTCTATTTGGAGGAAGTTTGGTTTGGTTTGCTGATAGTTTACAAATATCAATAAAATCTACAGCTGAGTCATATTGCGTAATCGAGTCGATTGTTTGAATCCAGGATTGCAGCCCTCCAATCGAGCTATCATAGGTTGATGTACGGCTGAAAAGTTGCCCCCATTCACATGCCTCTAAAATATCGGAAAGGACCTCTCTGTGATGTGAATTTATCTCAGGTAGTGGAAGTTCCACCTTGCTTGAATTACCAATCAGTGGTTCCTGTATGAACGATTGTGTTTCAGAATCTAGGAATGGAGCCCAGACACGGGCAAGTGAATAGAGCCACCACCTTGTTTCTTCAATGGCCTGTTCTTCTGCTTTTCTTCGATAAGGTTCAGAAGAAGTTGGAGTAGCGACTGATAACGAACCAAGCCACCGGAAAAGTGCTCCATTACCGCCGATAACATGGAAACTTCTCCCTATATTTTCCAGCACATCGAGATTAGGTTGTGGCTTCCAGTGTTCATTTATCGGGTGAGAGAGATTCGAAAAGAGATTTTCAATAATCGGAAATGCTTGAGATTGTATGATGTCAAACAACTTATTGCCAGACCAGGCGTCTTGGCCTTCGGTGATTGAAAGGAAACGAAGGACTGCTTGAACTGCCGAGGTCGAGCCGACTGTTTCGGAACCCACGTCACAATCCAGGCCAATTTGTTGAAGTCTACGTTTCCAAACACTCCTTCGATTTTGATCCGCATCGATAACCACTATCTTACCAGCATAATGTTGTCGATAAAGGCGGATAGTGGATAGAGCTGCATCAAGAACTTGAGAAGCCTGTTCAAAGGATACAAGATGGATTCCTTCGGTTCTATTATTATCTTCAAGTGAGGTTATGAGAGGATGTTCTGGAACCCAATCAGGCAATTCCTCTTTGGATTTGACATATTGGATTTCATCATCAATATAAGCACCATGTAATCCCAGTCGGAAGGATCCTTGTACGCAAAGGTGATGGATTGGAATCCTTGTTGCTAAAGCGGTAAAAAATTGTTTTTCGTTACTCTGGAAATCTGGAGGATGGTTGAGTAAAATAATCCCTTTTACTGCTGATAATGAATATGGAGTCTGCGTATCAGTTTGCAAAAGAGCGTTTGTTAACTCTTCCATAACTTGGTGTTCATGAAGAAGATTGACTTCCCTGAAAGTGGAAAGAAGGCGGTCAGCCTCGGATACTCCAGGATCCTCGTCCCATTTTCTAAGAATGCCATGCATTGTAGAGAACCGATGAAGTTGGAGCAATCGTTCAGTCTTGGATAGTGACCATGTCCTTGATGCATCTGGATGCATTCGTGGGAATCTAAATTCAGAAGCGGCGTCTGAAAATTTCTTGTGGACTTGAACGATACCCACCGCAGATCTCGGAATTATTACTGGAAACCGGAAGTCCATTTGCAAGGATGTACAGAGGCGATTTAGTGTTGTGTGGCGGCTGGAATCAATGGCTCCTCGGGCGATACTAATGTGCTTCATGACATTCTCTCGAACGGTTTCATTGGGATAGATGATCAAGATGTCGCTAGAGCCATCCTCTAAATGTTGTAGAAGCCATTGCGGCACAACAGTCGAAGAAGAGCATGCTTCAACAGTAACGTTCTGTGTCATCTTTCTCCCCCAGTTCCCTACAAGAATCACGAGGGTATAAAAGGAAACTCACTTCATTTTGTTATTTTTTATTCGTCAGGGGAAAATCAAGTTGATTTTTTATTTGGCCAGAGTATATGATTTCAAAACAAGAATAATTCATGTTTACTCTAAATGTCATCAAGAATACATGGGTTTAAATAGTTCGCCGGATATAGATATAATCCTGCTAACCGATTTGCCCCCATATAGCCTAATCAACGGGTTTGTTTGCGGCAATCATGTTACTGGGAAAAGGAAGAAGAAGGCGATATAATGACTGAAAAATGCGAAGAATGCGGAAGTAACGACATGAAAATGAACATTGCACGAGGAGAACTCGTGTGCGATGATTGTGGGCTGGTGGCTGAACACCAAGTCTCCAACAACCAAAACGACAATGGTAGTGCCATCTGGGGAGAAAACAGTTTCAACACTCCAACCACCAGAGTTACCAAAATCAAGACCGGTAATAAGGGCAACGGTTTGGGGTCCTATATTGGAACTCAGAAAGAGGCAAAGGGCAAGTGGAAGATTCTACGCAACATCAGCTCTCGCGATGCTAAAGATTGCCATCCGATGGTCCAAGCCACAATGGATGCTGCTGTCAGACTCAGTGGGACTGAGAACGCTATGAAAGCTAAGGAAGTCATTACTCGTGCCACACTTCCCATCGAAGACGAGGCTGTTTTGGCAGACATGAAGGAAGTCGCCGGAGACGAAGAGGTTATTCTTCCAAAGAACTCTGTTTGTCGAATGAAAACCAGAGGCGCAGACACCCATCACAATGAGAAATTGTTAGCACTTGGTTGCCTTCGTGTTTACCAAGGAAGAAGAGGCGGAATGAGTATTGACTGGGCTGCTATGCTGGAAAATACTGGAATTTCAATGAAACAAGTTATCGATGCTTCTAAGATCATTGAGAAGTACTTTTCAATCTGTGACAAAGTAGAGATGGATGGTAAGAAACTCATCGCTCCTGCAAAGGACAGAAGAGAAGTTGCCCTTGCAAATAGAGCCGAGGAAATCAGAATCATGAAACAACGATTGCGAAATGTTGTTGCAGATTTGGAGAAGGAAGTCCAGGACGAACTTATGGAGGATTTGAATCAAAGACTCTTCAAGTTAGGTGAACCAACCATTGGAGATTCTCCGGTGCCAAACGTTCCTGCTCGAATCCTGTGTTCAATGCTTTTCCAAATAACATGCATGAAGTTCAATGTCGCAGAGAATAGATTGACTGCAATCGCCGGTGCTGCTGACAAAACCAGAAATGCCGTCAAATCTCGACTGGGGAAACTCCTTTCTGCTATCGATGCTGGTCAAATCTATGATAATGGAGCATTCGACTTGTCGTTTTGATGCTTTGATACGCTGCCTCTTTAAGCAGAATGGTATGCATAAATCATGGCACGTACTAAAGTGGCTGTTCTAGTAATCATCTTCGCCTTATCTGTTCTTAGCCCCGCTCAAGCAGCTGAAGTGGAGGAGCTCGATTCTGGCATGTTGTTTGGAGGGCTTCACGGTCTTGCAAACGAAACCATTGCTTTGAACAGTTCGTTGAATGATCTCCCTACTATCGCTGAAGACTATACTGCAACATGGTGTGGACAATGCATAGCTGTTGAAGATGCTCTGGAAAATGTTGCCTCCACCTCAAACATGCAAGTCTATTCTATTCATAGAAACATCAGTGATCCTGAAGACCCATTAGGTTCAGAGGCTGTAGATGCTCAATTTCGTGATCGGTTTGACCCATATCTACCATGGAAACCGCCGATTGTAGGGTTCAATGGGACGTACGCAATATCTGGAAATGTTCCTGTAGGAACTTCCTTAGAAGCAGATTATACCGAACAAGCAGCGAAATCGCTTAACCTGGGAACTGGTTTTGCTACGTTCGCATGGACGCCAACGGGAACGAATTCCGGAACTGTTTCATGGACCATCGAACAGTCGACTAATTCTTCATTCAATGTCTCGATATGGATGGTTGAAAAGGTTGGCACATTTCCTGATGGAACCAATAGTAAAGTGAACTACCCTCATATCGTTCGAGAAATTATTCATTTAGATATCGTCAATTCTACTGGATTAAGTCAAGGCCTTCAATCCGTTACCTATGCAGACGCATACGATGGAACCGACCTTGAAGTCCACCTTATGTTCCACGAGATTGTAGAATCTGAAGTCGTTGATAGTACTGAACAAGATGAAGATAAGGGTGGCTTAAGTGGCACGCTTATTTCACTCTCTGTAGGATTGCTCGTCATCGTTGGAATTGTTTCTTTCCTTGTGCTTAAGAAAAAATCAACGCCCGATCCCCTGCACGTATCCTTAGAGAATGAACTTACTCTGCCTACAGCAACTACTCCCGATGTGCCACATCCATCCTCTCCAATTGAACCAACAGTACTCAATGAATGGACGGATGAATCAGGTCATACATGGAGAAAAATGAGTGATGGCAGCGGGCGATGGTGGAATGGGACCGGTTGGCAAGATGTCGGCTAACTTTATTCAGTAGTGATCAACTAAATTTGCATGCAGTCTTCGGTCAACTTCTGGCATTCGATCCGGCGGCCTTCCGACTTCTAAGTAACGAAGAACATAATTCTCAATATTGAAAAAGCCAAGTTCCTGTTCGAGTGGATTCAAGATATTACGTAATTCTTGCCTCGGATTAGCAATTGGGAAGTCTCGCCGAATAAACACTTGATCACCATTAAGTCTACGTGTGTAATGATAACCAAGAATCTCCAAGAAACGAAAAATAGCATCTTCTTCTTGAGCTGTACGAATCGTAATTCTAAGCCCACATCCTTGAAGTCGCAACACGCCTCTTAGACCGCCTACAGAGACATGGTTTCCTATAGGCTGTAAGGAAAGCGCTTCCCAAACAAGTGGCATTGTGCGGTACCATCTATGGAATTGTCCATCTTCTTCTCGAAGTGGAGCCACTGGTTCCTGTTCTACATCTTCAAGAACGTCAACAACTTCTACCGGAGGATCTTCAATGAATAAACGTCGATCGACACGTTGTCTATTCCTCCATTCAAATCGAGGCAGTTCCATTCCCTCGAAATCAATGGCATCATGATTGAATATGTCGTCATTAATTGTCGGCGGCCGAATTCGCCAATCCTTTACAATAACGGAGTCGGATACTGTTTGAGCACCGCTTACTTCGACCGGATTTACAACGTTGTTGAAGGGCTGGGGGCCTCCAAACATCATAAAATCAGGGAGTCTTCTTTTCGCACCTAGATAGAATGCTTTTGGAGTAAGGCGAGATGTCGATTGAGGCTCCCCTGGAGGTTCATTTGTACGAAGATACATCATTAGACTGTTCACTTTTTCGGCAGTAATAGCATCTGAGATAAGCGATAACACAACGATTGCAATGGTATCACCAATTGGAATGTCTCGGTGATACCGCCCTGTGTGAATACACAATGATTGTGGAGAGGTAGAACCTAAGCGAACACCATGGATTTTGAACGGCGCCATGTGCGCACCTTGTTCGAGTCGGATTTCATAGAAGTGGCCGATCATTCCACGAACAAGAATACGATCGCCTTCCACCCACGTGTCGTTTGGAAATTGGTTTAGAACACCGCGGAGGAACTGCATTGATTTCACCAATGGCGGGCTTAATTTATCTTGCTCCTCATATGCTGAAGACCAATTCATTTGAGTTGCAATGAGCATCTCCCCTTCTCGGGATTCATGAGGAGAACTGCACCATGAAACGAGACCTGCAAGCAATCCAGGACGTGGCGGAATAGGTGTTCTTCTCGTCGCTCCTTTCTTTGTCATAGCCCTAAAACACAATTCTCCTTTTGTACTCAGCATGATTGGTGAAGGGACATTTTTGTGTTCTGTCAGATCTGTTAGATTGGCCCAACGACGAGCCCATGGCCATTCTACATCCTCCAGAAGATTGTTAGAACCATCTCGGAGAAATCGTCGTGAGAATTTCATCCTTTGCCGTGGCCTTCTGCCATCAAGCCGTTCGAGTAGATTTCTTGCCCAATGATGATTTACAAGTGGATTAAATCCGAGTTTCCTCTTTTGTTCACACAAGAGATATGATGTTTGAATCATCGAATCAAATGGTGTAATTCGATTATTTCGATTGTTTCTAAAGAAAAGATTGTAGTATCTATTCATGAATCTCGCATCCTCTCCAGACTTCCGAATAGGCTGATATAATGCGCTTACTGCAAGGAAAATCGAAACAATATCCCAGCCAATCCTATTCTCTTTATCGGTTAGAAGAATCAGAAATTGCCGGATAGGAATCTGGACATTATGGCGTTGCCCATCCACAAACATACGTCCATCACGGAATGAGATTATTGAGCCGTTACGCATTAAAAACCCATCTTCCAACTTTTCTTTTTCATAACCTGAGACCCCATCTCCAGATCTAAGTTTATCGATGAAAATTTCCTCTTCCTCTTCAGGGAACGGAGAGTAGCGCACAGGATCTTCCTGTGGATTCGCTAATCGGGCCCAATCAACGTCTGGCGTGTCGATCATAAACTGCTCCAAATGGTCCCATCTGCGTTTCAGAGAACGGATTGGTCCACCGAGCACCTGGGCCATTTGCTTGTGTACAGCAAAGTCTAATTCTGGTGCCCAATTTCTTTCGAGTGCGAGTTCTATGCATCGCTCACACAAAGAGCATTGGTTTGTTGTTTCATCTTGAAGGCATACGCCACATGAAGGTTGAACCATGTAATCTTTCGATTTCCAGAGATTAAAAACGTTCAGCGAAGTGTTTCAAGAGCCGCTACGACATTTTCTACATCTTCATCTGTAATGTGAAGGTGAGTTACGAGCCGACAATGTGTTGGCGAGATGTCGAACATATCGATTCCTTGCTTGCCCATATGTTCTGCAACTTGTGATGCTGTATGGCCATCTGCCGAGAAATAAACCATGTTGGTTTGAACAGCATCAAGGTCGACGTGCACATGGTTCATTTCATCGATAGCAGTTGCTAGATTCATTGCTCTACGGTGATCATCAACCAACCTGTCTACATGATGTTCAACTGCATGTATACCTGCGGCAGCAAGGATGCCGGATTGTCTCATGCCTCCTCCAAACATTTTCCTCCAGCGATGAGCCTGATCAATGAACTCTTGAGAACCAACAAGTACTGAACCTACGGGCGCCCCAAGACCTTTCGAAAGGCATATGGAAACTGAGTCGTAATGCTCGGTCATACGCGGTAAAGCAACACCAGTAGCAATCGAGGCATTGAAAATACGAGCGCCATCAATGTGTGTCCCGCAATTATGTTCATTCGCTACGGATGCGATTTCATCGAGGACGGATTGCTCGTAGCATGTACCTCCACCTCTATTGGCTGTATTTTCAACACAAACAAGACGGCCGTCGGGATAGTGAGATTGTGATCCTGCTTGTTTTCTTATTGCCCCTGAAACCAATTCAGGCGTAAGCATACCATACTTCCCTTCTGGTAACGCGATGCTTGATCCACATAGAGCCGCATATCCCCCGCCCTCGTAAAGATAGATGTGGCTGTAGCGTTCAGTGACGATTTCATCACCTGGAACAGTGTGTGTTTTCAGTGCGACAGCGTTTGACATTGTACCTGATGGAACAAAGAGGCCTGCCTCTTTTCCACATCGCTTAGCAACGAGTTCTTCCAATCGTTGAACGGTTGGGTCATCACCCAAAACATCGTCACCAACTTCAGCAGTTGCCATAGCGTCTCTCATAGCCACAGTAGGCTGTGTAACCGTATCTGAGCGAAGGTCAATACGACTTGATGAATGGTCTCGCATAGATGCGCTAGTAAGCATCCCATGTTCAAAGAATCGACTCAAAGTAGTTTCAAATCGCCTGTAACCGTCTCGATATCTTCGTCCCTACAAGGCCCTATAGCCAGCACTGTGAACGACCCTGCTGGAATTTGAGTATGCCCCGCATCGTGAATCTTATTTGCAAGAAGACCGTTCTTTTTTGCATCGATGGATAATTGCTCCAAATGCTGTGCTGAATCTCCTTTAACGCATATTTTCTTCTGACCAGTTTTGAACCATGCATCAAGAAGAGCGGGATCTCGTTCACCACAAGCAAGCGTAGCCTTCACGGCTGCATGTGCTACTTGAGCTGCAATCTTTCCTTTACCCATTTTGAGTTCATGGTTTACGACGAAGACCATTTTCAACTTCTCATCAAGAGACAAACTCCTCAGAGGTTTGGGGGCTGTTAAACGATGAATGAAACTTCGTAACCCCATGAATCCACCTCAATCGTATGTCTTGAGTTCAGAAAAAAGATGGTCCATTGTATGCCGAGGTGCTGGCCCTACACCTAGCACAGTTACGGTTCCTGGCGCGACTTCTGTCAATCCTGCATCTTGAATAAGTGAATACGGTAATGATGCTGCTTTGACTAAACCAAGAAAATACATCAGATCTTCTTCGTCATCAACGGACAGGCAAATTTTTCGTGAAGCAGTTTCCTGCCATCGCTGTACCATTCGCGAATGTGTCTTTTTCGCTTGCTTGAGTGAACCAATTGCTGCATGAGCGCATTGTACAGCAAGTTTTCCTGCTGATAATTCTAAATCACCACGGCAAAGAAAGGCCATTGTAGGAGGCTCAGACAATGCTGACATGTTGATCCTCTCGAACAATTCTTTGCTGGGAAGGTGCTTGAAGAGAAAGGATTCGTTCAAACCAAACTCCGCACCAAACTGCAAAGAAAATATTCCCCATCATGTGGAGGGCGTCAAATGGAATTCCGTTGAATAAGTAAAGAACAAATTCCAGACTTGACATTGAGCCATCAAGGATTGAAAGTGAGACGATCATACTGAACAATGGAACACTCCAAACCGCAGCAAATGAAAGACGCTTCATAGAAAGATTCCCCTGATTGTCATGAACTGAGAACACTGCACTTACGCCAGCAACGCTGGACCAAGCAAGGACCTGGAAAAGAGTCCACCAGCCATCACCAAGGACTGCATTACTGGATACAGTAACAAGAATAACAAAGGCGATGCTGCGTTGAAGACCATACTTTGAACCGACCATTATTACAAGGATTGTGACCGGCATAATATTTGGAAGGCCACTCAGTAATATCCGAGATCCAGAGGCGATGATCGCAAGAAGAAAGAGAGACCATAGCCACCCTTTCTGGTGATTATTTGGACGCATCAATAGCCAAATTGCTGAGGCGAAAAGTATCGAATTGATAGCGAGTAAACCTAGTGATGAAACTTGAGGTCCATGTGTACCAAGTCCGCTCAGCATGACCATTCCAGAAGACGGTTAGCCTTGAGTGTTCCCGCTTAGGCTGGTCTCCAACGAAGAATTGAGTCGGAATCTATCGCTGTATCAACAATGCCTGTATTCGAACGTGAACCGTCGAGTGTAAACTCCCATCCATCACCTTCAGTTCCATTGAATGAAAGCAAATACAAGCCCAGGTATTGATCTTCATAGTCCGTTGAAATGCCAAGTGAGGAGGATGCTGCTTGGGTTAATTCATAGACATTTGAATGACCGTTAAGGCCGCCGATAACGTTCTCTTTGCCGTCAATTTCTATGACAACAATTTGCGTATCTCTCCATTCTTCTGGCCATTCAGTATCCCATGTAGCCTCAGCCTCAGATTCGGCGAATGTCGGCCATTTAGCAGACATCTCTGGTACCGCTGCAACGGTAAACAAGAGAAGGAACAACGTCAGAGCCTTCCATAATCTCGGTTTGTTATTGGTTGCAAAGAAAAGGCAACAAAGCAGATACGAAGAAAGAAGAAGAACGTAATGAAATGCTTCAATTAACGAAAACGATGACGGGTTTCCAGGAGATTCTTCTACTCCAAAGAGAGTGACTTGTAACAAGCCCATGTCATTACCAAGCGCTATTGCACCTGGGGAAAACCCTGGAGCAGCAGTTGTGTATGTGTCAAATGAAGTCGTATGCATTCTTTGCAGAGACGTACGATTAAAGACACCCCAACCCCCATCTGGGGTGTTTGAAGGAACCCAAATTTCAACCGAATTGTTCTCAAGAATGCGCATGGACATTTCTCCATTTGAATGAAACGAACTTTTTGATTCTTCGAAACAGGTTATGTTATCACATGATAACGAAACCCATTCATTGGATGTAGCAAGGAAAACACGTTCCTCATATTGAAGAGGAATGGCAGGTGAATATCCATAATTTCCGATTATGCTGTTGTTGAGATAGAGCGTTGAACCTGTTGCTGTTTGAAGATGAATAAGTAGCCCATGTTGCGTTTCAATTGGAGCATGGCGAATCTTTCCGTCACCAATTGAAGAATTTGATACGGTCCCATCTCTGTTAACAGAATAGAGAACGCCTGCTTCAGTACCGACGTGATAGCCACTCTCCGAGACCAGTACACTATTTCTCCACCCAATCTCTTCAAAGTCTACTCGTAGAAGCTGTTCTCCATCTTCAAGACAAAACGTCGACAATCCTTGTCTTGTGGGAACAACAACCCGATCTTCATCAATTCCGAGTTGACCAGTAATACCGAGAACGTTCACTTCTGTTTGTTGTTCCCATACTAATTCTCCATTCGAAGGATTCAGTGCGGTCACCTTCCCATCAGCCCATGCAACGATCAAAAGATCTTGCCATGAGCCACAAACTCCGTCTCCAGAACCGACAAACATCAACGGAGACATATCGTGTTGAAGCGTAGTTTCAGAACGATATGTCCACAATTCATCCCCAGATGTTATCTCAAACGCGGATACCTGTGGCCGTTCATCACCGATCCAGAAACCAGAGGTTCGTACAAAGACTGAATCTTCGACAAGAAGAGGTTGAGTCGTAATGTAACCGTTATCAAATTCATGTTCCCATGAATGGGTTGATTCAGCCTTTGCAAACGGTAAAAGGATGAGTAGAAGCAACAACAGAACAACACGCTTCATGCTGAATGCCTCTGGATGACAGTGCGAAGAACGGTGCTCACTTCTTTACCATCGACACCAGGGCAGGCTCCCATAACAATACCCATCAGTGGCCCCATTGCTCCCATTCCACGTTCTTTTACGAAGTCTAAGCGCTCGAGAACAATCGATTCAACAATTGATTCAAGATCTCCGACATCTGCTGGTACAAGTCCATTTTCTTCTGCGTAGGCTTCTACTTCTGCTGCTGAAATTTCTTTCACTTGAGCAAAGTGTTCAATGGTTGATTCAATTCCCTCTCTTGTAATTCCACCGTTTTCACGAACTGTTAGAACTGTAGAAAGAACCGTAGAGGCTACAGATTCATGAACTAATAAAAGCGATGCCCAAGCCTTTGTTGGAGTTGGATGAGACTGGAAGAAGACATCGTCTAATTCTCGTGAAAGAAGTTGCTTGCATTGATCTTCAGAAAGTTCGGTCTCCTTCAATCGAGTCATTCGCTCATCTTGACTCATTGGTAAGTTTCCGATGATTGTAGCCCAATGCTCGTCGTGAACAAGAACTGGGGGGACATCTGTTTCTGGATACATTCGTGCGCCACCAGGAAGAGGTCGCATAGGTGAGGTTGTTCCATCTTCAGGAGCGCCCTTTTTGACAACTACATTACGAACTTCCTGCGGTATTCGGTGATAAGAAAGTCGAGCTCGTTGAACAACTGACTCAAGGGCAAGGTTGGCTTGCCACTCTGGCGCAAGGCATAGAACAAATCCATCCTGTTCTGAAAGTTCAAGTTGCGTTCTCACACCATCGACAAAGGACTGCTCAATTCCATACGCAGGAAGTTCATCAGAATGGAAGACGCCGCGTACACCTGCTAATTTTGCAGCACCTGCGAGTTCCCTGCCAAGTCGTGGTAATTGAGAGCCTTCAGAATCCAGTGTTTTCGTCCCGAATCTTCCGGCAAAACCAGGGAGTTTCAGTGCAATCATCTTGTATTCAGAATCTAATCCTTCTCGAACCATTCTACTTTCGCAATTTGAGAAAACAGAGGTGACATCTGAAAGTTCTGTAGGAAGATGTTGTTCAACTGCTCTTGACACTTCTGCTTCCATCGAAGCATCATCAAGTCGTCGGTCTGTTGGTAATAAGGGGAGATTGAGTTCTTGGCGAAGCGTGTTTGCAAGGCGATACATATGGACTTGGCGTACCATTTCTAATCGAACAATCTTAGGAATCCATCCTAAATCTTGACAGCCCTTGATTTCAACACGATCACCGCAGGCAACACTCACATTGAGATCTTGACGAATTGATCCGAGCCCGCGTCGAACACTTCGAGTATCTCTGAGTGTTCTTCCCAATGCCTTTGCTGTGATTTGGGCATGTTCTGGGGAAATGATATCAGGCGATGTTGCAATTTCAATCAATGGAACACCGAGTCGATCAAGATTGTAAATGACTTGCTCCCCAGATGATGTTGAAACCGTTTCTAATTTTCGAGCACTGTCCTCTTCCAAGCATAATACATCAATTCCTACATCGCCCATGTCTGTTTTCAGGACTCCGTCGGTAGAGATGAGTGATGTTCTTTGAAATCCGCTCGTATTCGAACCATCAACAACGGTTTTCCTCATTGTCTGAATCGCAGTAACAGGCTTTGAATCAAGCAATGCAGAAACGGTCAGAGCAATGTTGAGTGCATCAGAATCATGTGGAAGAGGTGGACTATCATCAAGTTCGATAAGACCTGCATTTGGGGATTGGATGTATACAAAGGAGCGATTCCGTCGCTTCTCAAAGCGTGCTGCGATATCCACAACGCCGCCCTCTCCACTTGCTAATCGCAATTTCCTGCTATAGCGGGGCCACTCATCAGGAACGGTTTCAATAGTCACATCGAAGAGATCGCATGGTTGCCTTGAATGGAGTTTTCCAGTGGCTAATTGCTGGTGAACTTCGATACCACACATGAAGCCAAGTTGTTCGGTATCGAACGAAGAAGCGTCCTCGAGAACGCCTTCTGGTTCTTCACGGACAATCTCAGCCATAACCATCCCACGTGTATCCACTTCATGAGGTGAACGCTTAAGATTCAAACAATTTGAAGGGTATCATATCCATTTGGCCTCATCAAACGTCCGTTTTGATTGAGTTTCTCGATGATTTCTTCTGCCTTAGCACGAGGGATGTTTTCACGCTCGGCTTCGTTGATAACGTCCAAAAGTTGGGCAATCCCTCCTCCATTTTTCTGGAATCTATCGATAATGTCGAGAATTGTTCGTTCAGCATGGCGTGCGCCACCTTTTTTGCTTGAAGCAATAGCTGTTTCATCGAAGTTTTCACCCATCAAATCGTACCGCCAGGTTTTGGTCAAACGAACAGCTCGTTCAGCGTCCTGAAGGGTTGCTGTTTCTGCAAGTCGTATTCTTGCACTCGCTTCGGTCAATCGTGCAAGAGCCTCGAGAGAACGTGCTGTGATTGCCACGGTGTCTTGGAAGTCTCCGGCTTTTTTCCGTTCTCCAACATAGTAATCGATGATGTACTTCCTTGCTTCCTCATCGAGGTTTGGGTGTATTGAACGCTTTGAAAATGCGATGTATTTTCGCATGAAATCACGATGGAAGTGGCCTTCAGTATGCGCTGAAGGAGTGATAACTGAACTCTGTTTTGTTGGATCTGGCCGAGATCCCTCGTTGACAAGTAACTCGCTTGTTCCCGAAAATCTGTTTTTTACAATGTGCCCAGCAATCTTTGCGTCTTTGTCTTCAGATGGTTCATCAGTCAAGAGCCAGATGACATCGAAACGAGAAATGAGAGGGGGGTCAAGATTTATTTGACCTGTAAATGGAACTTCAGAAATGGGTTGGAATCGACCTGCTTTCGGGTTTGCTGCTGCAAGAACTGCACAGCGGGTTCTCAGGCTGGCATTAATTCCTGCCTTTGAAATTGAGATGCGTTGTTGTTCCATCGCTTCGTGCATGCTTGAACGATCCGATTGGTTCATTTTGTCGAATTCGTCAATAGCAGCAAGTCCTTGATCTGCGAGAACAAGTGCCCCAGCCTCAAGTGTCCAACGGCCATCAGCACTCGAATCCTGAACTGCTGCTGCTGTAAGTCCTGCAGCAGATGCCGACATCCCTGAAGTGAATCGGCCACGTGGAGAAATTGCCCCCATATACGCCAAAAGTTGAGATTTTGCGACCCCAGGATCCCCCATCAGTAAAATGTGGATGTCACCACGATTCCTCGTTCCATCAGGATTGAGTCGTGCTACTCCACCAAACAGTTGGAGCATTAGTGTTTCCTTGATTTTCTCCATACCAAAAATCGATGGAGCAATAGAATCCGATAGGCGGGTGTAGATATCTGGCAAACTTGCCAGTTCTCTGATTTCTGCTTCCTCTTCATCGGAAACAACAATCTCTTCAAGCGCAAGATTCTGACGTTCAAGTGATTGGATTCTAAGGAAAATATCGAACACGGGGGTGTCCTTACCATGTTTTCTTTGAGAACGGATAAAGAGTACGCCATTTCCTTTTACTCGGTCACCAGGATTGCCTACGCCTGTTAAATCATGTTCGACAATGCACCTTAGTCGCTCTGGTTGGGCGCCACCTCGAACTTGTTCAGGAAGTTCCTGCAGTTCGATAAATTGGGAGTTGATGAGCACAGATCGGTCATGGAGTAATTCGAATCGTGTTTGCCTGCTGTTCATGCCACAGCCGCCATCGATTTGAGTGCATTCCATCGGTTGAATGAGTTCTTGTTCATTGGGTTGGTTGAGTGTAATCAAATGTTCACAGGCGACACACTTGAATGTCGCAGAGTACATTCTCGGACGTACTCCTGAAATTTTTGTTATGACTGCATCAATGGCTAACATGGCCCCAATGTCATCTGAACGAAGTTGTGAAACAGTTCGTACTTGGTCACTTGGGAGATGAACAATTCGAACCCATGGGTGAATTGCTCCGTGTCCAACATCTGCAAGAAGTTCTCTTAGGGCTCTGTTTGAAGCATCGTAATGAAGTTCAGGTTGGCTGAGTATACTCTGTGCGAAATCATGATCGAATCCTTCGATGATTTGGTAAGAGACTTCAAGACTTTGGACATCAGGCCAAAGCTGTGCAATATTGTGAACGGCTTCAGTGAAATGGGCGTGAAGGAGAGTGGACCAGCGAGCAGTTAAATCGAAATCCTGAATCATAGTATTCACACTGCGTGGAATTGTAGATAATGGGCTACAGTTTATAGAAAGCGCGCTCAAGCATATCCACCCCTCTGTTTCCACTGGAGAATAAGAGAGATGTCATCCGCTTTTTAGCCGCATTTTTTAACGCCAGTGGAACTTCTCCAGACAATATTTTTTCTCAATAAATTGGCGCCTCAATTACTCAATAAATTGATAAGAACTGAACCTTTGAGAAGATTCATGATTATATTTGCTCATGGACTTGAAGGGACGCCTAATGGAAGTAAAATTCAGGCTTTGAGAGCATCAGGATTCGAAGTTCTCGCACCAGATTTTCAAGGAATGATTTTGAGTGAAAGAGTTGCACTTCTTGAAAAGATATGTGAACAACACGCAGACAAGAAGCCAATCTTGGCAGGCTCGAGCTATGGCGGTCTTACTGCTGCGATTATTGCAATGAGAATGCCGCATCAATTTACTGGACTTCTTTTGTGCGCCCCTGCTCTGCATCTAAAAGAGGAACCTGTTGACGCTGATACGATCCTTGTCGCCCCAAACGGTATGCCAACGGTTATTGTTCACGGTATTGGAGATGATATCGTCCCTATTTCTTGCAGCCTTGAATACGCTGAACGTTCTGGGAAGGATATCCTGCAGTTCTACAAAGTGGATGATGGGCACCGCCTTTCTGAATCACATAGTTCGATTATCGAAGGTGCTAATGCCTTGTATTCACAAACGATTGATTCATGAAACGTCTTGCTCTGGCAACGGTATGAGCGACTCAATGGATTATGCTTCAAGCGGCGTTGATATTGATCTTGAAGGGGCCGCTGTCGCTTCACTGATTGGTTCTTTACAGCGTTCCACGAGAAAACCAGGTACGCCCGGGGCGCCAGTCGATTTGCCTGGTGGCTTTGGAGGACTTATTGAATTTGGAGACCATCTTCTTGCTATGGCTACTGATGGAGTCGGAAGCAAATTGCAAATCGCTACGGCAGTCAATCAATGGGAAAGCGTCGGTATAGATTGTATGGCAATGAATGTCAACGATTTACTCTGTGTTGGTGCTGAACCAATTGCCTTTGTTGATTACATTGCAGTCCCAAAACCTGATCCGGTAGTTCATGCAGCAGTTGGAGCATCTCTCGCAAAAGCCTGTGAATTAGCAAACGTTACGTTGGCTGGAGGCGAAACTGCATCACTCCCTGGCATCGTTACAGAGCTTGACCTCTCCGGTACTGCTCTTGGCTATCTCGCAAAGGATGATGCAATAACTGGCGAGACGCTCCAAGCAGGAGATGTTCTCATCGGACTTCCGTCATCTGGAATTCATTCAAACGGATTTTCGCTTGTTCGAAACATCATCAAGCACAGTGGCCTTGGATACGAGGATGCTTGTCCCTTTGACTCGAGTTTTGATGGAAGAGAAATCGCTCGATGGACTGAAGGAAGTCCTACTTTTGCAGAAGTACTGCTGACACCAACTCGAATCTATTGCGATCCTGTCGTCAACTTACTTCATCATCTCAAAGCAGAGAGTGGAACTGTACATGGTGTCCACGGAATTGCTCATATCACTGGAGGAGGATTATCCAATCTTCTCAGATTACATGATTCACTTGGATGGCATATCGAAAGCCCTATGCCTATTCCTCCGGAATTTGTATGGCTCCAAGAAAACGGGAACGTTACGGATTTGGAGATGCATCGCACATTCAACATGGGATTGGGGATGGTCCTTGCAGTATCAAAAGATGCAAGTGAAACCATTCTCGAATTCTTAACAGCAAAGAACTCTGGTGCTCAAATCATTGGTCATGTACACGATGACGGGCACAAGGTTACACATATGAATTCAGAAGTTCTGTTTCAGCACTATTGATGCGGTGCGGTCAAGAAGAAGAATCGATTCCGTCGACCATGGCCGATACGTTCAGCGGAGCAGATGACCCTGCTGGTTGGCCCGGACATCTCTGGCTTGAAGGGCGGACTGTTGTCCATCTTCAATCCGATCAAGAACGCCCATCTCATATGCCAAGAGGGCCTGTGGCGAAGTCGAGAACTGGTTTCATCAATCCTGCAATGGCGCCTGCTCGAACACGCTCTGTGCTCTTATTGCAAGATGCTCTTGAACATGGTTGGCTTGCAGAAAACCGCCCCATACGGGCTCTTGACGCATTGTGTGCAACTGGAATTCGAGTACGTAGATGGAGGAATGAAATCGCTCCTGAACTACAAGAGCGCCTCCACATTACTGCAAATGATCTTGATTCTCAAGCGCTCGATTGGGCCCTTTCTTCCGTTCGAAAGAACAGGGTGGATGGAACTTTTCCTGAACTTGAAGACGAACAAATGCCGATTGAACACATCACTGAAGATGGAATTCATTTCCAGCGTTACGATGCACGAATGGCAATGATACAGGGCTCATTCCAATGGATTGATCTCGACCCATTTGGTTCGCCTGTACAATTTCTTGATACTGCCTTACAGGGGCTTGGCCGCGTAGGTGTTTTGGAAGTGACTGCAACAGATACTGCAGCATTAACTGGATCATCCTCAACTTCAGGGATGAGGAGATACGGGCATAATGGGATCGTCGACCATTACGCCCATGATGATGCTGTGCGGGTCTTACTCGGGACCGTAGCAACCAGTGCAGCACGATTGGACCGCTCTATTGAACCCATTCTTGCCCTCTTCGATGGCCACCATGTTCGAGTCTCTGTTCTTGTTCGAAAGAGCAAATTGGGCGCTGATGAAAATCGGCAACAGATGGGATGGAGAGTTCGGCAAAATGATGTTCCTTACACCTTCGTAAAACATCCAACTCCTGAACAGTTTGAACGGTCGAGTGGTCCGATGTGGATTGGACCTTTATGGAATGAAGATATTACAAGCCGAATGACTGAGGACCATGCGGTCAACTGCTGTTTACCAACAGAAGAAGATTTGAAATCTGGAAGCGATATTGAACTGGAATGGAGTGATCTTGACCAAGTGTATGCGGAACGAGAATTACGACGATCTGTTCGCTATATCTCAGAGGCTTCTTCGTTGCTTTCGTCCGAGCACCTTCTGCTGCCCTATGACCAGATTGCTCCATGGGCAAAGGCAACATCAATGCCGTCCATGATCGACCTTATTGCAGCATTGAATGGGGAAGGGCATCTTACTGCTCGAGTTCCAGACCTAAGGCCATATATTGCTACGAAGGCGCCATATGAAGCCGTCTTAGAGATGGTCCGTAAAATGGATTCAGCCGAATGATGGATCGTTTTCTACATCATCATCTGGTGAAGGTAGAAGCGGTGTTGAATTCTGAATAATTTCCTGAACCGAATGCTCAATTTCTCTTGCATTTTCAAGCATCTTGGACAATGGGATGTCAACACCTGTCATTTCAGTGATCGCTTCGATAGCCACGGCTGCTGCGCGAACATCAGGATACATCGGACTTGCTTCTGAAAGAAGGGCTGTGATATCGAGATTGAGTCGGTCGCCTTCACTTAACAAAAAGCCAGTAATTCCAGAGACAATTCCGCGTTGAATCGTATTCAAATCCATCTCTTTCAATCGCTTTCTTGCCTTCTCGGATGCGCCTACAGCAAACAATCCCTCGCCCTGAACTTCTTTTTCAGGCTTAAGTATTCCATCAATGATGATAAGTTGTTCAAATCCACCAGCGGTAAACCATTCTAAAACCGTGGAGCCAAAAGCAATGTCTTGCTCTTTTTCGAATTGTATTTCAGCAGTGAAGACGCCAATTCCGTTTCCTTGATAGACTCGAACAGGGTGTCGAGGAACTTCATTTTGAATGAGAGCTACTGCAGGAAATCGTTCATCCATTACAGTACCCAGTTGGGTCAACCCAAGGGATTCAATAATGTGTGAAGTTGCGATAACTCCAACCATTCCTGCAGTGGTAAACCCACAGACTGCGACGCCCCCGGTGGTTGGATCAACCCCCGAGCGAAGGACGAGGTCGTATGTTCCAAACTGCTGACTCATAACTCCCCCTCATTTCTCTGGTTGACTCGTGTTAGAAAAATATCACGCTCGTCATTCTGTGAACTCAGACCAATCTTCAGCGCCTTCTTCGCGGTACCACCAGGTTCCGTTCTCGTCTTCCCACCATTCGGTTCCGTATTCATCGACTGAGATTCCATCATCTTCTTCGACGGATTCTTCCGCCTCTGGCTCCTCAGGTTCTGGAATGGATTCATTTGAATCTTGGCCAGACAGTTCAGAGATTAATGAATCGCCTGGACGTTCTATGATTTCAGGTTCAGCGTTGATGGTTTTGTCCTCAAATTCGTCCAGAGGGCGCCCTTCTGGAATCTCTTGAGCAGGTTCGCTCTTTTCAGCAGGGAATTCATCATCGCTTCCATAGAATTCGTCATCATCAAATCCTGTGCTTGCTCGACGGTATCCAACGACTACAAGAGATATTAGAGCGAGAACTGCGACGCCAATTCCCCCGTAAAGCAGGGTATTTGATGACTCTTTGTTGTCGCCATCTGTCTTCGATGTGTCTTCTGGAACATCCTGTGAAGCAGTCCATTCTACTGTATCAGAAGTCATCTCAGGCTGAAGTGAGTTGTAGTCAGAAGACGTTGTATAGATCGAGAAACTAAGTATTTTTATTACGCCTTCATCCTTTTGGGCATTCCATATCTGATCGTATGTTGGTTCAAAGGAAATTGTCGCAGATCCATTCGCAGCAATAGTAACTGTTGACGGTTTGTTGAACAATGCAGGTACATCTGTGGCAGTTAATTCAACTGAAATCACAAATGGATTTGGATTGACAATTTGACATTCAATAGGATCGCTATCCATCTTCTTGTTGGTCAGAATTGTTGAGCTTTCACAACTAACTGTCGCTGGTAGTAGGACTGTTGGCTCCCATTCAGGCTCAGTTGTATTCGTTTCTGTTTCGTTATCTGTTGAGTCATCTACATACGCATTTAGTAACGTTGTATGCGATAATGTTCCAAACCAATTTCGGTCACTTGTTTCGACATCGAATTGTATGTATGTTGTGTTTTCAAATTCTGAAACAACCCTAATTTTCCCTAGTGAAATGGTTTCAGTTCCGCTGTTAACAGCGACGTCTGATTCATTGTATGCTGTCCAAGCAATGGAAGTTCCTTCCAAAGAAGCCTGTTGAGCGATGTCATTAGCATCAGTTGCTGTAAGAGTGATATTGAGATCTATTGCATTATTCGAATCCTTATCGGTATCTGTTGGACCAGAAAGAAGAGCACTGATTCCAGTACTCATGTTCACTTGAGCCGAGTTACCTAGAATCGGTTGAACATCTGTTGTCTCAATGGCGGCCATTGTTGCATCCAATGAAAGGACTTCTCCATATGTTGAACTGAAATTCAGGAAGGTTGTTGCAGCAATATCGTGCAGATTCGTGACATCTACAGGCACCCACAGTCCAGAAGCATCGGTTGTTCCTGTTAATGTGGAGACTTCATCTCCAGCCGTTATGACCAATGTGATTTGTCCATTTTCAAGTGGAGATAATCCAGCTCCATCCTCAACGGTCGCACTAATTTCAATCTTGAGAGGCTGGGTAGATACGAGGTATTGATCGGGATTTCCGGTCGTTACTGTGATGTCTAAGTTGCTTTGAAGATAGGTGTTGTTGAACGAAACGGTGGGGCCAGCAAACGGAAGAGGAAGAGATACGTTGTCATAGATATCTACTGCAGCAATAGCAACCCAATACTGCGATGTGTCTTCGATTGCTATTCCAGATACACTTCCACTTGAATCCGTATAATCTGACATGACTGAGATGTCATACGATGTTATTGAATTCGCAAGTGTTGCAACTGGAGAATAGGTTCTGTCGCCTAGTTTGAAATTCTTTTCCGAGGTAAATTCGACAGAAGCTTCCGTTGATGAATCAAGACTCATGTTTGAAACATAAACAAGATATTGTTCGACAAATGAATCTGTACTTAGATTCCAAGAAGCCCGTAGAGGATTGGTTTCAGTACTTACGTCAAGATCGATAAGTTGGACATTGGTTACGTTTTCTGGTGCAGCAGGGTATGGTATTGTTACCGACAGGGATTGAGAAAGATTGCTTATGACTCCGTAGGTGTGAGTTGAACGTACAACGTATCCATAGGTTGAACCGATGTCAACTTGAGTGTCAGTATAATTATTCGAACCAGTCACAATATCGTGAGGTGTTGTCCAATCGTATGCTGTAGATGAGGACATCTTGAAAATTTGGAATGATTGTAAATCGGAACCGTACGTTGACAGTTGCTGCCATTCTATGGTAACATGGTTTTCAGTAAGTGATTGAATAGACAGAACTGGGGTAGGGGGCAAGGCAAGATTCGGTGCACCAAGCGTGTAGTTTGCGCTGAATGAGGTTACATCAAAACTACCTGCTTTGGATGTTTCAACGGGTAATGTCACAGTGAACGCCCCTGTGCCTGGAAGCATTTGCTGATTCAAGGAATTACTCAGTGAACCAATTGTTCCAGCGCTTGATGTAACTTGGAATGTGATATCATAGGCGATATCCAAATCGGTGAGATTAGCGGTTCCATTTGAATTGCTCGAAAGGGACATCATGTTATTGACCATTTCAACACCATATCCGTCTGAAAGACCGGGGTAGGCAGGGATGCGAGGTGAAAGTGAATCTCGTATGATATCGTTCGTATCTGAGAGAGTTAGAACTCCGATGTTTGAAATTGTGCTACTTGAGTAACCCTCTGCCCAGAGATCGATATTGCTGTCAACATCAACATCCATCGACAGATTGTGCCAGGCGCCAATGAAAATCCCTTGAGAGGTTTCTCCTGCAAGAACAAATTGTTCCATCAATCCGTCTGCATCAACGTCTGCGAAGTGAATATCACGCGGTTGGGACCACGGCGTGAGAGGAGTTAGTGTCGGAACGCCCACTCCTGCGGCGCTGATTGATCTGAATCCGATATCGCCATCTAATGTAGCTGGGTTGTTATCTCCAAATCCAGGATCAGGTAAGAAGAACGATGGATTTCCATCGTTATCATGATCTGCAATTGTAGCATTATCGGTATTTATCTGATCATTTGTTTGAACCTGAGTCCACGTCTGCCCATCATTCAAGAGAATGTTAGAACCCATCGTTTTTGGTGTAATGAAGTCAATATCACCGTCACCATCAACGTCACCTGGTATAGAAAACTCTGAAAGATTTCGGAATTTATTGATGTTCGGATTGAGAGTCTTTGTTACCGCATCATAAGTCAATTCGGTTGCATCATTCTCATCATCTGACACCAAAATAATTGTCTGATTGCGATTAGGCGCGAAGAATTCTCCAACGTGCAAGCTACGCATTTCTGCTCTCCCATCCCCATAATTCCATTTACGAATATCGGCCGTATCCGCTAATTTCGAGCCTTTTGTTGTTGCATTGAACGAATTAACAGCAACGAGCCCGTTATCGAAATAGCCGTGAACAGAAATAAAGTCAGAAAAATTGTCTCCGTTTAGATCACTTAATTGAACATCAATAGGTGCGGTTGTGATGTTTACGTTGAAGTAAGGATCATAGGTTGAAGTCGTTGAGTTATAGTAGTGGATACACATTGTTTCATTGAATTGTTCGAACGTAATCACGTCGTCGAAGGAATCGTTATTCATGTCAGCTACTCTGAGGCTTTGTGATGTTTGGCACGTCGTCGTCCAGTTGGAGAGGCTATACGTCATCGTGGTGGCGTTGCTTGTTACGACTGCAAAACCAGTACCTACTCCAGTTGAGTAATTTTGTGTTGACATTACAAAGGCATCTGCCATCGAATCACCATTTGAATCGCCCATTTCCATGTGTTGAATAGATCCAACTTGGACATATTGGGCTTCGATATTCGGCGTGTACGTGACGTTCATTTGACTTGTTTGTAATGAAGCATTCTTAGGGAGTAGGATTGGAGTGGGCATTCCACTGCTGTTGTTAAGTTGAACCAAATCGTATGTGTCTCCTGTTTGGAAACTGTTTTGATGCGATAAATCCCCATACCCAAGTCCAGAGTAACTCCAAATTGTATTCCCCTGAGTGTTGTTGATGTATACAGCCCCTGGTGTTGCAGAGGCATGTGAGCTATCAACAATGAATGATGCATCTTGATACGTGACATTTCTCTCCAAATCGATTTCTAGAGAAAGCGAAGTATTGTTGCCGTCTGAAGAAATAGAGAGGCTGGAGGTATTGTTGGCGAATGTTGTAACTTGTGTTGCAGAGCCTGTGGAGGGCGAAATAAATAGAACTGAAGCCAATAAAATTGAGACTAAGAAAAGAGATTTTCGGCGGGATTGGGTTTCGTCCATGGTATCACCTACACTCTACGCAGACTACCTATACTTCAAGTCGATTACGCTTGGATTGCAGAGTTAGAAGGCGAAATTTTGTTACTTCGGCGGATATTTTGTTATCGTGGTAAATATACAAGGGTTATCAATAGGTGGGGGGTGTGCATAGACTGATACCCATGGTAGCACAAGCGAAAATAATGGTCACTGCAGGCAATTTGGAAATTGACGTATCCGGAGCAACTGTTGAAGTCGATGCACGACTCATACAAATGAGGCATGATGATACATGGTCAATTGTACTCGAACGCGTAAAAGATGCACGAGATGCGGCTATTGAAGCTGCTATCGATGCCGCAAGAGATGCTGGTTTGCCAGAACGTGGTTCTGCATTTAGATCACTCGTAGAAAATTGTGCACTGAATAAGAAACCCGATCAAGTGCTTGCTGCCATCCATTACCTTCGTGATGTCGAGAATGTACAGGATAGCCCTCCTCGTGTTGTCAACCAACTCTTTTCAGATGGTGGAATCGACCCTCCCGGCAATCTGTCTCTGTACCTAAACAGGCTCAGAGAGCGCGGTTTGCTCGAAGTACCATTCGAACATGGGGATAAGAATCGATTCGCAGTTCTAACCGATGCTGGTAGGGCGCACCTCGATAAACAATCAACCTCCTGAGTGAATCATGGTCATGTCAGGCGGCGGAACGGGAGACCCCCGTGACGACCCAGAATCTGGTGAAAATGTCATCCTTGACTATTCGTATCAAAATCATAGCAAGGGTCTACTCCGTAAAGGAAGGCATAAGGGCTCAACGTTTCGAAGAGCAATACTCGATGAAGCAGATTTAACTGAAGGCGACTTTACTGATTGTGATTTTCGCAAAGCCTCTTTGGTCGAAGCAGATCTCATGAAATCTGCTTTCGATGGAGCCGATTTCAGAGGCGCTGATTTACGAAAAGCACGATGTAACCTCTCAAATTTCAGAAATTGCAAACTTAAAGGCGCTGATTTACGAGGCATCCGTGGAAAATATGCTATCTGGCAGGGAAGCGATTGGTGGAATGCAATCGTGAATGAGGATCTTGAAAAGACCTTGAAAAAGAAGTGGCCTAAACCAACGGATCACTCGGATTCTTCTTGAACCAATTGTACAGAATTGGCTTCATCAAACGCTAGTTTTGCTCTCGCATTTATCAGTGGCAGAAGAGCAAGAGTTGCGACAAAGAAAGTGCATACTCCACAGGCATAACCGAAGTATTCGGCATTATCCTGAATCGTTCCCTGTAAATGTAGTTGGGCCGCATCGTAGAAGATCATGTTCCCTATGATTCCTCCAACGAACGAAATCACTGCCCCAGATAAGGCTAGTTTGCTTCCAAGAGGTTTCATGCGATAGATGAGGGCTCCCCCGATAATGCCCGCAGCGCTTCCAATTGCCAGAGATACACCTCTGATGAGATAGCCGTTGTTGTCGTTAATCTCTTTGTGATACGACTGGTACTCTTCAAAAGAAACATTGTCGCCTTGTTGATTTGGAGTCTCAAGAATTTTCTCCATATAAGCATCGGAAACCTCGTCTGTTCCGGCTAAATCAAGATCTGCTTTCGCGACAAAAGCCAAGAAGATGGAGAAGAATATCAGTAAAACTGCAACTGTTTTTACGCCCTTCCTATCTGGTCGAATTGCAAACATGTCGAGCGTATCTTCATCCATTCTGAACACCTTTGCCGCAATTTTCCAACCCGGTTCTGAGGAAAGTTGGAATCGAAATACGCTCCATTGTATCCATATTAACACAAACGGTAACCTGGGTTGATGTCCAAAGTAAGACCTTCTCTTGGTTGTGAAATTCGTAGCACCAAGTGCACGATGTGTCTCCAACTTTTTGGATCCAGATTGTTGCTGTCACCGTATCTCCGTATCGAAGTGGTGCAATAAAATCAGATTCTACGTGAACGACTGGGAAGCCAATCTGTCGTTCCAATATTAATTGTGAGTACTTGATTCCACAAATAGGCTCCCAAGAGTCTTCAAAGAAACGGTGTGCTAAATCGAAAATCCTCGGGTAATAGGCAATATTTGCAAGGTCGACCATTGGAAAGTCTACTCCTCTTTGCAAACGAACTGCCATGCTTAGCCCAGGAGGATAAACGCAATGAACTCTTGTACAGAAACAGGTAAATCGTGCCGTTGCGCTTATATCCAAGTTGTCGGTGGATTCGATTACCAAGGGCCCTATAGTGTAGCTTGGATATCACGCCGGCTTGCGGAGCCAGCAACCCGTGTTCGAATCGCGGTGGGGCCGCCAACTCAAGACTCTGCGCTATTGCGCTCGTCATTTTCGTCAGCGATTAATCGCTTCTCGAGAGGTGAATAATGAGGCCCGACCATCTTTCTAAAGTAGCCATCAGAAGCATATGTTTCGTCTTCAACCAACACCCTAGGGGAATCGGAGAGCAACTCAAGAACACTGAAAACGTCGTCATAATGGTACGCATACTCAAACTCTACAGTATCTTGAACAACTTTCTTCCATGCTCTCTGTCTTGGTTTCTTAAACCAGATTGTGAAACCTTTGACAAGTGGGTTTCCATCACTCATTCTCCATTTCCAACCGTTTGTTCCTTTGATTTCAACTATATTTTCTTCGGGGATATATGTGGCATCCATCGTCGAATCAAGGAATTCCTTGAACGCTGCAGATGCTGGGCTTGCAGATAGGCCATACAAATTGAGCAAGGCATGTCGTAGAGGGCCGTGCCTCTCTTGTTGAATGAATTTGTTATCGTTGAGCAGCATCAGAAAATATGAATCGAGAACATCGCATCCAGGGAGATTTGCTACATTTTGATGATCTGGTTGGATGCAAACTGAAGCCTCTTTTCCATCGAGCTTCCCCTTGAACGTAGCAGTTGTGGCGTTGAGACCTGTCCCGCCAGCATACGGGTTTCTCATTCGTTGAATGAGCCCTTCGAGAGGAATTGAATAGGTTGCTAGGTTTCCGAGAATGATGATTTTGTCAACTCCGAAAATAATCCGGTCTGGATTTCTTTCAATTGTTTTTAGAAGGTAATCAAATGAAGTCTGCATTGCTGTAAAGCTATCATTTACAAGATTCTTGAATACGCTCTTTTTCTCTTCTTGATACTCAGAAGATGCTGATGGGGTTTCCTTTTCGCCTTCGTCGTCCATACCGAATAAATCGCTCATGAAAGAATCAATTTTCAACACTTTATGAAGGTGCTAAGGCCATTCTACGATTTCCCATTTCTTCTCTTGAGCATATGATCTCAAAGAAGACTCCGGATTAACTGCAATTGCGTGTCCACATTTCCGCATAAACCACGAATCAGCAAGCGTATTCCCGTAACCGTAACATTTTGATAAATCATGACCGTTTTCCTTAGCATCTAATTCAACCACAGGTACCTTTCCTTTGCGTCTCGGTACAGACCAGCCTCGTTCGGAACCAGAAAGAATCCCACTACGGTTGCTTGGCCCGCATCCATAGACTTCATCCATGCCCAATATCCGGCCCATCGCTTCAGCCATGGGAGCGACAGTCGCAGTAACCAATACCAACCTGTGGCCTTGTTGGCGGTGCCAAGCAATCTTTTCCCATGCTTGTTGAGAGACTTTCGGCTCAAGTAATGTAGGGGCGATTTCATCGGAATATTTCTCCAATATCGCCCAAGAAGCCAGAGAAAGATGCCCCCTGTTGCGTAAAGCATCATAAGGAGATTTTCCTGTTAAGAGGCCGAATACTGTTCCAAGCGACCATGCAATTGTTGCATGGGGTATTCGCCAAGGTCGCCTTTTTGCAAGGACTCCTGTCAGCGTTTTTTCGCTTGAAGCATTGAGTAAGGTCCCATCGAGATCGAAGTATGCAGCAACCTCTTGCTCTTCGCTCATGTGCATAGCAAGGAGTGAACCCTCATGAGTTCGTCGGTATCTCTTCTTTGAGAGAGGGAGTTTCATGCAGTAGTGTCATCGTTTTCTTCAAGACGGCCATAGACTCTTCTTCCTGCACGATGATCTTGCCACCAAGTCAGGCGATCAGCGAGATGTCTTGGAATAAAGAATCCAACCTTTCGAGGCGTTAAACCATGGTTTCTCATGACTCTATCGTGAGATAAATTTGCAACAATGGATTGGGCGGAACATCCCGGGTTTGCGGTAACAAATCGCATTATCTCAGATTTTAGTCGGTCAAATCGTGCTTTCTTCTGGGAACCTTTCCCTAATCGTCTTGGAGGCATAATTACGACTTTCGTCGTTTACGGTTATGAAAGAAATGGGGGAAATCCCTACTCAAACGAAACTGGTTGGGTAGTTTTCCAATTTGCCGTCGCAAGTTTCTTTGCTTTGCCATCCGCTATAATTGGAGCAATTTTATCCAATCGGCCGTGCATGCCATGGACATGGAATTTGACACGCAGTTCTGCGGTAAGTGATGCTTCTAATGCTTGCATTTGATCATCATCGAGATCAACTGATGCAAGTGTTTCTCCAGACGTTTGAGAAAAAATTGTGAGTGTTTTATTCTTGCAGGACATTGCTGGCCTGAAGTCCATGTCATCAGGGTGATGCATCCAAACAGATAGGTCCAAAGACAATGTGTCTCGTATGTTTACTCGACTGATTTCAACAGATTCAACCATGCCACTCAACCCTTCCAGTCAACAGTCCTTCAAACTCTTTTCGTCTTAACCTACTCGAACGCTATTTCTGTTATGACCGGTTCTTGTATTGTGATTTTTATCGTTAGTGTCCAGTCGTTTCCTGGATCTGGATCTGGGAGGATTTCAATGGCGGAGTCCGGATTTGACTGCAAAGCTTGCACGAGTAACACCCAAGGAGGTTGGCCAAATGCTGAGCCTGGTTCATTAAGCAACATGCTGATGACCATTTCCATGTTATCAGAATCATAAATCCCTTCAGAGCCGAGTGGGTTGAGTTTGTCCTCGGAAAGTGTTGCTTTTGCGTTCTCATTTGCCGTTATGTTTCCGCCTTCAGTATCGGCTTTCTCTTGATAATTATCTTCTGGAACAGTTACTACAAGCGTGAAATTATCGTAAGGCTGAATCAGGTCGTTTTCTAATTCAAGAATTGCTTCATAAGAAATTATTCTACCAGAAGAGCCTGGTGTAATTTCTTGGCTCCATTCATCCCCTTCTGCAAGATAGTCCGACCAAGTTTGTTCGATAACTTTCTCTTTCCATACAACGCTAAAACGTCGAGATGATACGTTGAGTTCAAACACCTCGGTTAGAACTCCTTCTTGCCCATCATCAATGGTAACTGAACCAAGATATATACCACTTTTATTGGTCGGAAGTAGCACTTGGTTCTCAGTGGAATCTACGTCATTACGGCCATCACCATCGCCGTCTGAATCAACCCCCCAGTCGAGATCCCAAGAAAAGAGTAAATTATTTCCTTCCGGGTCTACGGAAGCTGAAGCATCGAGAAGGATGGAATCTCCTGCTCTTGGATTTTCAGGATATGTTAGATCGATAACCGGCGCTCCGTTTACAATAACAACCGCCGAGGTATCATCAACGCCTCCCTGATCATTTTCGACAGTTAGAGTCACCGTATAGGCTCCAAACATCTCGTACGTGTGTGATGTAAATCCGGTCACTGTATTTCGTTTTTCTCCGTCACCAAAATCCCAACGGTACTCGGTGATGATCCCTTCAACCGCATCGGATTCTCGAGCATCGAAGGTCACCATTTCGCCTTCTTGTATGAGGAGAGGATAGGCTTCCATTGTCGCCCTAGGTTCAGGAGCTGTGTCGAGAATCCCAGTGCAACCAGCAAGAGAAAAAGAGCACATCAGAAGGACTAATCCTAGCCCTTTCAATCGCTTGCTCTTTCCTTGCATATTTTGTGTTCAACCTAATCCTATATCTAACCATGTTGTAATCCTGTACACACCGAGGCGTGTTTCAAATGCCTTTATTTTAGCCGGAATCAATCGAATGAAACCTCTTCGGGGAGGTCTCCAATTATTTTCGCAGTGTTGAGATGATCTCCTATTTGCTCAATAGAGTCATGGGTTACAACATTCTTTTCTGAGAAGCTTTCCATCTCCTCATCAACCAAAACATCCTCTAGTGCAGCATTTGATTGGTCATAATCAGGAGCTGGTTGGACGTTACCTGGAAGAATCTCTTCTTCATCCTCGTCAAGAATGGATTCAATCGATTCTACATTCTCTTCTACATCGACAACGTATTGCTTCTTTAATACCTCAAGTATTTCTTCTTCAGATTCTTCGAAACTTGCTTCTGTTTCTACGTCTTGATTCTTCTTTGTGAAGAAGCGGCGAAAGAATCCCATGTTTAGGATTAGAAGCCTCTTCTTCATTGCCTTTTCTAATCTTGTTGGTTAAAGCGATAGTTCTTCAATCGTCGCGTTCAGCACGACATATGGAACTCCTTGAAGGCGAACGAGTTCTTGCATTTGATTTGGAAACTACTGGCATAAGCACTTCCCGTGATCGGATTGTGCAATTAGCACTTATTGGCTCAGATGCCGATGGATCAGAACTTTCCTATGATCGATTAGTGAACCCACGCCGTCCAATTCCATATGAAGCACAACGAGTTCATGGGATTTCAGATTCTGATGTTCGGGGTGAACCCGACTTTTCCGCAATTGCTGACCAGGTTGCTGCGCTAATACAAGGAAGCGTGCTCGTAGGCCATAACGTTCGCAGATTTGACATGCCTATGCTGCGAAATGAGTTTCTAAGAATCGGTGCCCTCCCTCCAGAACCGAAGGCAATTTTGGATACGCTTGAAATTGTTCGAAGACTCAAACTACCGCGGCCACATCGATTAGGATCTCAATGTGCTCGCCATGGAATCTCACTTGAAAACGCCCATACGGCTGCTGCCGATGCTGCTGCATCGCTTTTGTTACTTTGGAAACTTGGACTTGACCACCCCACCCATTTCCGAAAATCATTACTTGAAGTGGAACAATGGGGTGCTACCGGTTCAACTGCGTCCCCACAATCTGATTTGGGACGGCAATTAGATGATCTCGAACTTGTAGACCCAAATGGAATGGTCCGGCGTGATGGAGAACACATGGTCCTAGCCGTTGGCCGGCATCGAGGACGTCACCTGAAGGAATTATTAGAATTAGACATCAGCTATTTGCACTGGCTTATTTCACCAAATGGTATCGAAGACCAAGGGGCTTCAGAGGAAATCAAAACCTATCTCGGTCTCGGATCATCTTCCTGAATCTGGAATTGGATCCCATGGCAGAACATCGCACCACGGACCGACTCTCCAAACATCTCGGTTCATCATTGCACTACCAATGAATATTGGACCTTCGTGCCCATCATCAAGCAGTTTTTCAAGGACTTCTTTGCCTCTTCCGTCGAATTGAACGCTCCGCTTATCGCCGTTGGGTTCTACTTCACCTTGATCGCCTATGGGCGTGCATGACTCTACGATTGCAATTCCCTGTGCAGGTTTGTATTCGTGGATGAGAATCACACCATCTGCGAAATCGCCTTTGTGAAGACTTCCACTTTCATGCCTCCACTTCAACCAATGAGGGCACCATGCTTTCCAATCACAAAAGCCACCGCAGGAAGATTGGCCTGGTGTAGGCGCTAGTGGTTCTTCTGTAATTTGGGTTGCCTTCCAAGCGGCCAATGCATCCTCGAGTACATTGTCGCCTTTAGCGACCCATTTCGAGGTGGTGCTCGTGTACCATCCCTCTGCTCGAACTGGAGGGGGATTCGGATTATTCGAAAGAAGAATATCCCGGTACATCCGGAGTTGTCGATTCACTTCTGGCTTGAGTGAACCAATTGGTGCTTTCCCAGTTTTTAGATCTGCAACGAGCCACCCTGCAAGTTTGCCTTCTTTATCGATCTCTGCGAGAAGTAAGTCTAAACGACCCATTAGATGTCCATCTTTTGTTACCAATTCTCCTTCTACTGCAATAACAAGTGATTGTATTTTTTTCCATAATGCGACAGTAATTCTTTCGAATGAAAGCCCTGCAATTCCAACATGATCTAACAACATATGTACGGCTCCCGCCTGCTGTTTTCTGGCTTCCTTGTACTTGTCTTCCTTCCAGTTTGGATGGCGTGGTGTTTCATGGAAAATTTGCTTCTCTTCCTCCCAGCGCTTCTGAAGAATCTCATCTGCTGTATTTGGTAACCAATTTGATTCCGACAATTCTCGTCCATCGAGATTGATTTGGAGAAGGTCTTCGATAGAGGCGTGAACCGCTGTACCAAGGGAAGCGGCCATTCCAGCTTTACGAGGTAAGCCCTGCCGGCTGAGCCAATACATACGAGGACATGTCTCGTAACGATTCCATGCCGAAGGTGAAAGTCTGTGCTGCCGTTCTTCGACCATGTTCTTCGGTAAGCATTGAGGGACATCAAACCTACGCTTGTAGCCGAAAGTGTTGAATGCCTCCGCCTCAACCTTAGGACATGGAAGGAACAATGGTCAAGATTCGATCTGATGTGATTACGGAAGAAGCATTGGTCATTACTTGTTTCCCAAGCGTGGGGATGGTTTCAAGCGTCGTCGGACATTTCCTTATCGACAATTTGGAATTAGAATTTGTTGGGGGCGTCGTCGATCCGCGCCTACCTCCCCTAACTCTCGTAACAGATGGAAAACCAATGCCCATTATCCGTGCTTATGCTGGTAAACCTGAGTGCAGTATTGATGGCTGCGACAAAATTATTCTTATCATGAGCGAGTTGGTTATTCCAAGTCCATTGGTTCATGACATTGTGTGGGCGCTGTATGATTGGTCAAAAGGTTCCAAAATTCGAATGGGTATTCTTGTTGATGCATTCTCAAAAGAAGGATTGTCTGGGAATAACGGTATCGAAGAACCAACCATCGAATATGAAGACTCACCGGAAACTGACCTTGTTGGAATAGGGGCAACCGATAATGTAGTGTCAATGCTTGGTGACCTTGGCGTTCCAATGCTAACAAACGGAGTCATTCGTGGTATTAACGGAGTCCTACTCAGCGAAGCAAGACGCCGTTCAATCGATGTTATGAGCATCATGGTCGAAGCAGATCCACGGTTCCCTGACGCAAGAGCTGCTGCTACATTGGTCAAGAAACTCAACTCTATCCTTCCTACAATTCATCTCGATGATGGACCACTTCTTGAAGAAGCAAAATTGCTTGAAGAGCAGTTGAAAGCACTCCTTAATGCAGCCACGCCTTCAGAGAGTCCCTCGCCTTCATCCATGCTTTACGGTTGAAGTTCTACGAAGTACGAGCGCTACAATCACAATGAGTATCACGAGGATGCTCATCCACGAAGGAAGAAGTGGAGTTGTTGTCTTAATCCAAGGAATAAATTCTGTTAAGGAATCTCCGCGGCTATATGTACCTCCCAATGAAGCAGTTAGGAGCATGCACCCTGTTGACGATGCTCCGAGTGCATTGTGAATATATGATTCGACCTTCTTCATTGGCTCATGCAATTTCCAACGTGTGAAGAGCACACCAATAGCAAGTCCTCCCCCTGCAGTTGAGAGGAGCATCTTGTTTGCCAAGAGCGGGGATGAGTTGGCTCCCGCTGGAGATGCCCCTAGACCAGATAATATTGCGAATGGAAGGGCAAGCAGCCCAAAGAGAAGAGCGGCATGTGCCGTCGTATCTGCAATTTGAGAATACTGAGAGGACTCTATTTCTCTCCATGTAAAGAAGGTATGAAGAACAAAACAAAGCCCTGCAAGGGCAAAAGACCCCACCACTAATTCCGTCGTAATGACGTGAAAAGTTCCATTTTCAATCATAGACGTCCCTCCAAGTAATCTGATCCATAGTGATTCCATTGTTCCATGTTCCATCCTGCAGGTAATCCCTCAGCAGGTAATGGCGGACCCATATTTTCTTGTTCAAGCACTTCTGAGGATGCTTCATATGTCTTCAGTTCAGAAGTATTTTTCCTTGGAATCTTTAACAAGAGGACAATCCCAAAGAAAAGAACGATATGGGCGAGTGATTGAAGATTCAATGCCATTTCGTTGGCTTCCCATTTCGGTTCGAGACTGGCTAAGGAGAACCATGGAGTGGTTTGTGTAGGCCCTTCTCCCTCGAGAATTGCTCGCCATTCGATTGTGCTTCCATCGAGAGATGCGGGGAGTGTAGCCTTCCAACAATCCCCATCGAGAGATGTTGGAACTTGAATAGAATCTCCTGATGGTTCACGCCATTCAATCTCAACGCTCGAGGCATTAATTGTCTCAACACATAGATCAGTCGAATCACCGATGTCGCGAGATGTTGTCGGAGAATACTCTGGATTGAGTCGTTGAAGATTCTCTGGGATTGGAATTACTTCAACCTCAAAGGCTTGCGAGATTCCAAAATATGGGCTGCCTGAACTATCGCCATGCTGCACAGCAACGTAGAGCGTCTTTGAACCGATTTCATCTGCCCTTAGAATCCATGTGTGTGAATAGACAGATGTGGGGGGATTATCCATTGAAATCTCGATGTAATTATTGGCATCGCCCATACCGTCAGAGAGTATTTCCCATCCGTGAGAAGTTGGAACATCCCCATTCGCATTTGTTGTTGATAGTAAAAATATTCCAAGTGTATCGAGGTTATGTTCGATTCCAATACCAGAAATCTGAACTGTGATTTCTGCTGGTTGGCCGACCCAAAGAGATTCTGCTGGTTGAAGATCTAAACCAAGATTAGAACTCGCATTTTGATTTGCATCACCATGACATGCTCCGCCACATTGCATGTCTTCCAATCCATTACCGACGCCTCCTGGATTTCCACTTACATGAAGCGGAACAAGAAACGCCAGGACAAGAAACACTGTCAAACGTGCTCTCAAATTAATCACCTCTCCGAAGGATTACTGCAACAAGGAATAGAATACCGATAATCGTGTAAAGAGATCCTAGGCCAAACCCAAGAGTTGTTGAGGGCCCATCATCAAAACTAGCAGCTTGCGTATCGATGGTGATTTGCGTTGAAGGCGATTGACAATCAGATTCGAGTGTTCGATCTCCAATGGTCACAGTCAATTTGTAAGTTGTAAGACCGAGTATACTCGGAGTATCTGCAAAACTTGTTTGATTTGTTTGACCCAAAAGAACCCCATTTCGATATACATTGAAATCCGCTGATTCTTCTGCATTCCAGGTCCATTCTACATTGACAGTTCCATCGTCAAGAGATGAAGTTAAACTTGGGCATGGCAATGCTGATAGTGCTTGAATAACGAACGTAGATTCGTCTGTTGCACCAGATTCATCGGTAACGACCAAGGCGATAGATACGCTTCCTGAAAGCGGCATGAGGAACGAAACATCCGTTCCCGAAGTGGATGATTGACCTGCTTGTGATGACGACCAAGCCCATTGATATCCAACGATTCTATTATCAGGGTCGGAAGAAGCACTGGCAGTTAATTGAACGCGTTCACCAGCATATGCATATTCTGTCAGAACTGTTATGATTGCAGTTGGAGGAGCGTTTGAAATTGTGATTGATGTTGAAGAAGCTCCTGCTTCCTCCCCATCTGTGGCAAGAACTTCTACGCTCCACACCTGTCCAGGACCGAGATATGACGACGGAACGGTTGTAGCATTGTCCAAAGACCCTTCTCTAAATCCATTCCTAAACCAAGTAATGGAGGTTATTTCTACCGAATCAGAGTCAATATCTGAGGATTCGATGGTGAGTGTAATATCTTCTTGTGAATTGATTGAATCACTGACTGTTGCTGTTACTGATGGTTCAGAATTTATGATATCGACATACAATGTTTCGCTTTCTGAACTTGTGTCTGAACCATCGAAAGCATGAATCACTGCAGCCCAATTTTGCCCTTTTGAAGTCTGAGAAGATGGAAGTGGATTTACATTTTCCAATTGAGGCTGAACAACATCATTGAGATACCACTGGATATTGAATGTTAGACTATCGAAGACATCTACATCAGTCATTTGGGCATCAACTGAGACGTTTGTTTGACCTGTTATTTGCGAGGCACTAAGCGAAGCAGATTGTAAAACAGGGGCCGTATTTTCGATTGTTGTAGATGGAGAAGATTGCCATGTAGACCATGTTGTTCCATCATTGACACGAACACTTACACTCCATGAATCTCCTTTCATTGTGTTCAAAGAAGAGAGCGTTTGTGATTCCACGTCTGTCTCTATGCCATTCTTCATCCAGCGATATTCTGTATTAACAATTGAGTCCATGTCAGCATCTGATGAGATCGCAAGAGCAGTGAGATCGGTTTCCGTAGTCGGGTTGCTTGGGGTGATGGTAACGCTATCCACTGAAGGAGGAGTGTTTGATGTGGTCGAGCCGATAACAACCGGAGAAGATTTCATCCAAGCCGAAGAATCCGTTCCATCAGAAACTCGCATTTCAATCTCCCATGAATCTCCATTTCGAGTTGCAAACGATGGAAGAGGAGAGAGACCGTCCAATGACGATTGAATATTACCATCAAGATACCATCTATATTCGTAGGTTAGGGTATCCATTGCGTCTGCATCTGAAGAAGAATTCACGATAGACAAATCATCGGTCGTCCCTGGATTTGAGATTCCTATGGAAACTGAGGAAAGGATTGGAGCAGAGTTGCCAATTGTGATTGAACTCGAAGCAATCATTGTTCCAAAATCGGTCCCATCGTTTGGCGTAACTTCAGCATTCCAGTTCTGACCTTTTTCAGTCTGAGAGGAGGACACTGACATCATTCCGTTCAGGGATGTTTCAAGAACACTATTTTTGAACCATTGAATTGTTGAGCCAGCCTCAGTATCGCCGTCTACATCGTCAAAGGTGTACGATAGGACAAGCGTGTCTGTTGTCATTGCAGTAGCCGGGCTAAGCAAAAGGTTACTCAGCGTTGGAGCAGTATTTGCAGGTGCGCTCCCTTCTGAAAGTTGATAGGTTGTAGTATCCCATTCGTCATTTGTGTTGTATCCATTTCCATCAGCAGCATTAGCAGCAACATCGATTGATACAACCCCCGAACCTGTTGACGGTGCTGTCCAATCAACGCTCCAACTTCTGTAGTTGTTGTTGGTATGTGTTGCACTGTTTGCAGCTGTGTTGATTTGGACTCCTGTCCCAGGGGAAGAGAGCGATCCTTTGTCGACATCGAGAGCAAATCCTCCGCTTGTGGAAGTGGTTCCTCCAGTTACTGATACTGACAGTGTGTATGTGCTCCCGGCAGTATATGTTGTTGGTTGTCCTGACATTGAAACTGTTGCAGTTTGCGTACCACTACCATGGCAATAACCCCCACCACAACCAGTACCTTGGCCTGAAATTCCACCACTGTATGCATTTGACATTGGCGTAACCATGGCTAAGCAAAGAATTGCAAAAAGACCTAGCGTACGCATTTTCATAGTTCAACCTCACGCTTATTGCGTAAAAGAGTTCGTTCCCGTGGTCAGAAAATTTCTCAATAATCAAACAAAGTTGGTTGCTCTGAAGAGGTTTTGTCAACGGACTCATTTGGAATTGGTTCATCTCGAATTTGTTGGTTGAGAAATTCTTCGCGCCAAACTGTAACGCCTAAACTCTCAGCCTTGGCAAGTTTCGAGCCAGCATTTTCTCCAGCAACGAGTACTGAGAGATTACTTGAAACGCTTCCAACGACTTTCCCTCCGGCAGCTTTTATCCTTGCTTGGATGCTTTTTCTTGGTTCGGAAAGCGTTCCTGTGACGCAGAACGTCATACCGGCAAAGGGGCCCTGATCCGTTTTTTGTTGCTCTGATTGAATTGTAAGATGAGAGAGGAGAGACTCAATTGCTTCACTTCGAACCTTAATCCCATCACGTAATTGGAGAGCAACGATATCTCCTACGCCTTCGAGAGCGGTCAGTTCTTGCATTCTCTCTGGCTCCTCGAAACTCTCATCGACCCATTTCATCAGCAGCATCGGTTGTTGGAAATGTACTGCGATTGCAAATGCTAATTCTGGGCCAATCCCCGGTAATCCGAGTGCTTGGAGGAATTTGGAGAAGGTCATGGAACGCGTCTTGCCAATTTCTTGGAGAACATTTGTCGCAGATTTCTGCCCCATTCGTTCTAGAGACAGAAGTTTTGCTTCATCGAGGTCATAGAGGCCTGATATGCCATCAATAAGTCCCTCTGCAAGGAGTTGATCAACTAACTTCTCGCCGACGCCATCCATCTCTAATGCACGGCAATAGTAGAGAATGCTCCTCCCCATTCGGGCAACACAATGTACATCTACGCATCGAATAAAGGCACCTTCAATCTCTACTGGACCATTGCATGCGGGACATGCGCTAGGCGCATCGACCGCCCTTCTTTCTGGTAACAAACCTTTGAACGGCTCTCCATCAGCATGGATTCGCCCTTCTAGATCCTGTTGTGATGCAGGACCTAGACTTGCTTCGATTTTTGGAATAACGTCTCCTCTTCGAACGATTCGGATTTTATCTCCTATACGGATATCCAAACGTTCGACTTCACCAAGATTGTGGAGTGTTGTATTCTCGACCGTCACCCCTCCAACGCGTTGTGGAGCTATGCGTGCAACTGGAGTGATTGTGCCTGTTCGCCCTGTTTGCCAATCGACATGCAGCAAGACAGATGTAGCTTCTTCTGGAGGGAATTTCCATGCAAGTGCCCATCTTGGATGGTGCGCAGTCATGCCCAGTAATTCTCGTTTTGAAAGGTCATCCACTTTGAACACCAAGCCATCGATTTCAAACTCGTATCTTGTTCGTTCGTTGGTCCACTTCTCTGTTTCTTTACAAAGCCCTGATGTTAACTCGTCTGCTTCACTCGATTCAGTGATGATCCAAGGCGCCGGATTCACCCCCGCGATCTCTGAAAGCCAGGAAAGAATTTCACTATCATTGTTGACGGGTGGTGGTAAGGTTGAGTCAGGATGGCGTAGTGATTCTTCAGGAAATTTTGCATCATATGCTAGAAATACCAAATCGCTTGCATTCGCCTTGCCTTCTGCTTTCTTTTGTC
>OBPB01000011.1_pt1 | contig 49399 bp, 34 predicted proteins | sample 1534631 | NCBI WGS metagenome assembly OBPB01 (sample SAMEA3275471, study PRJEB22092) | marine metagenome | biome: Marine environment; feature: Belgian marine environment, sample taken at 3 meters depth; material: Sterile flask | collected 2014-06-24T18:06:27+00 | depth 3 m
TGCAACTGTATGGAATGCCAGAACGTTTGGGTTCTTGGGATGGGGAAGCGAGCGACATGGATGTGTGGTTCGAAGGGCGCCTCAAGCAAAGGGTTGCAGAATTCAAAGCAGCGATGGACACCTACGATTTGCGAAGGGCGGTTGAACTCTCCCACTATGAACTGGTCAAGGACGTCAATTGGTACACCCGTCGTGGTGGAAATAACCCCGTTTTAGCAAAGAGCATCCTTCGACATTGGGCGCACATGCTCTCTATTTCGACACCTCATCTTGCTGAAGAGTGGTGGTCTGGCCTCGGCATGGAGGGGTTGATCAGTGGAGCGGAAATGCCTTCACTTGATTCAATCACTGCAGAGGAACAAACCGCTCTTGATGGGGAAACCACCACCCGCAGTTTCCTTGAATCTGCTCGTAAGATCAAGGATGTGGCTGAACGACACTTGGATGGTCCAGCTAAAACAGCGACCATCATCGTTGCACCGACTTGGAAACGCGAACTTGCAATCACTGCATTGGAATTCCTCGAGCAAGGTGGAAATCCGAAGCAATTCATCGGCGTTCTGAGCCAAATGGAGATTGCACAAGGCGATCGAAAGGGCGAAATCATGGGCTTCTGGGGCAAGAAAATGCTGCCTCAAGTCTTCAAGTGGGACGATGATTCAAGGGTGCTCATCCGCAGTTCCCTTGATGAAGTAGCCTCGCTCACTCAAAGGGCTGCTTTCATTGCCGAAGAACTCGGTTTGGATGAAGTTGTTGTCGTTCTTGGTGAGTCAGAAGAGGACGAAACCGGCAGAGCAGGTGGCGCTATGCCACTCTCACCTGCTGTCGTCTATGCGTGATCAAACACGCTTCCATTCGGTCCCGGTCCACCAGTAATTGCCACCATCGCTCATGGCCCTCCAGGTGTAGCCTGCTTCATCGGTCCATTGACGCAAGACGGTTGGTTCCTCAGCCACAGGTTGAACCGCTGCAACAACAGGGGTTGCAGCCACAGCTGCGACCGCTACAGGTTGTGAGGCAATCACGGGTTGCGCAGCAACGATGGATTGCTGTTCGAAGGATTTCTCAGGTTCTTCTTCATTCCCACCACGTCGCAGGAAGAGAACCGCTCCGCCACCGCCAATGAGGGCAAGGACGACCAAAGCGATGATGATCATGTTTCTACGTGCTTCAGCAGCCTCTGCATCAGCAGCCTCTTGCGCTGCTTGTGCGTTATCACCAACGCCATTTCCATCTGAATCTAGGGTTTCAGAAGCATCGTTGGGGAAGGCATCAGCGTTGTCACCGACACCGTCACCGTCGCTGTCGAGTGTTTCAGCAGCGTCATTTGGTGCCCAATCGGCATTGTCTCCTACGCCATCATTGTCGCTGTCAACAGTTTCAGTTGCATCGTTCGGGAACACATCAGCGTTATCACCGACAGAGTCACCGTCACTGTCCATGGTTTCACTTGCGTCATTAGGGGCCCAATCTGCGTTGTCACCCACGCCGTCCATGTCAGAATCCATTGTTTCATTCGCATCCTCAGGGAATGCGTCGGCGTTGTTGCCGACGCCATCGCTGTCCGAATCCATCGTTTCGTTGGCATCGTTGGGGAATGCATCAGCGTTGTCACCAACCCCATCGCTGTCCGAATCCATCGTTTCTGTGGCATCGTTAGGGAATGCATCAGCGTTGTCACCAACGCCGTCGCTGTCGGAATCCATCGTTTCGGAGGCATCGTTAGGGAATGCGTCAGCGTTATCTCCAACTAAATCTCCGTCCGTGTCCATGCTTTCACTGGCGTCGTTGGGGAACACATCGGCGTTGTCGCCCACTAAATCCCCATCAGAATCCATTGTTTCGGAGGCATCGTTCGGGAACGCGTCAGCGTTGTTGCCCACACCGTCGCTGTCGGAATCCATTGTTTCGGTGGCGTCGTCAGGGAATGCGTCAGCGTTGTTGCCAACCCCATCGCCGTCGTTATCAGTGGTTTCAGAGGCATCATTAGGGAACGCGTCAGCGTTGTTACCAACGCCATCGCTGTCGGAGTCCATTGTTTCAGTTGCGTCGTTGGGGAATGCATCAGCGTTATCGCCGACCCCGTCACCATCGCTGTCGCTGGTTTCAGAGGCATCGTTTGGAAAAGCATCATCGCCATCAAAGACGCCGTCGCCATCGGTGTCGATGTCAACGATCATAGCTTGGTCTTGGCATGTTTCTTCTGGGCCGAAATCCATGCCATCGCTTGGTGTAACCTTGACCGTCCATGTTTCCTCGATCGAAGTTTCTGATGCCGCGATGGTTGTCATATCGTTGTAGGCAGGGGCGAGGGTCCCATTGACGAACCAGCGGACCATTGTATTGGACTCCGCGTCGCCATCAGGGTCTGCGAAGGTGTAACTCACCGTTAGGTCTTGATCAACAGCGACTGCGCCTCGTGGCGACAGAGCGAGGTTTGAAGCGGTTGGAGGGGTGTTCAACGGGGGAATTTCAGTGATCGTCAACGAGGTCTTTGCCCAGCCGTCTCCACTGTTTTGGAAATTTCCATTTCCATTCAATACGGCAATATCAACGCTAACTGTCCCACTGTTTGCTGCGGGTGCAATCCAGTCAAGGGTGAAGCTTCGTTGATTCGAATTGGTATGGGTTGCGCTCATTCCAGCAATCTGTACATCTGGGCTCGGGTTTCCAAGCGTGCCTTTGTCGATTTGGAGGGAGAAACCACCAATGAAGGCTTGTGTTCCTCCATTCACATCGATGGTGATTGGGTAAGATTGGCCGGCGTTGTAGGACGATGGAAAGTTTTCACCGACGGTAACGCCTCCTGCGTTGGAATGGCACGTACAGCCTGCAGACGCTTGGTTGTGCTTACCACTTGAATTCCCCTCAATAGCAGGAACGGAGGCAATCATCAGCATCAACAAGGCAATAGAAACGACCCTCAAAGTAGAGTTCATAACATGAGCGATTGTGTGTTTTTTATTTAACAAGTTGGCTTTCGCGCATGAAATTTCACGGTGCGCTTCATTCCTCTTCAGCGTTATCGTGCGAGATCTGTACCGCATCGTCCAGCCCCACAGGGCGCTTTGGCGGCGATGTTGTTTGGTTTGGCTGAGCGCTTGGCTTACCATTTGAGGCGACAACTCCAGCGGCGATCAACAGGAGGGCTGCAAGAACGAACAACCACGTAGTGGCCCCATTTCCACCATCATTCTGATTCTTGGCTGCGTTGCTTGAATCAATGACGGCACACCCGTTTTCATCCACCGCAACGGGCAGACTATTGAGGCACATGTCTTCTGCGTTTGACACTCCATCGAGGTCATCATCCAATTGTGTCATGCTGCAGCCTTGGACACCAACTTGTGCCCCCTGCGGCGTTTGGGCGCACGCGTCAACAAGATCAAGAACGCCGTCGTTGTCGTCATCATCATCTTCGGTAGCATCGATGCACCCGTCTGCATCTTGATCCTGGCCAATTCCTGCAGGGCCGATCAAACCAACTGGACAAGCATCCAATTCATCGAGCACCCCATCGCCGTCATCATCAGAATCTTCGCTGGCGTCTCTGCACCCATCTTGATCGTAATCCATGCTCAGAGTAAGCGCTGCGCTGTTCCAATTCAATTCACCAGTGGGGCATTCATCTCCAGCATCGCTGATTCCGTCGTTGTCGTCATCGTTGTCGGTGATTGAATCGTGGCATCCATCCTGATCGTAGTCATTGACCGGGTTTGAGGTCCATGCTGGCGTGTCTCTGGGGCAATTGTCGTCGGGAGCAGCGATCCCATCGCCATCCTGGTCGACATCGCATGCATCACCCAGTCCGTCCCCATCCAAATCCGCCTGAGTTGGGTTTGCAGCATCTGGGCAGTTGTCCATTTGATCGATAAATCCATCTTCATCGGTGTCGAAATCTGCGCATCCATCGCCTTCGTTGTCTTCCTCTGGTGTTGAAATCCAGCCCACTGGGCCCAAGGGACATAAATCATTGAAATCAAAAACTGTGTCTTCATCATCATCGAAATCTTCACCAGCGTCTTCACAACCATCGCTGTCGTGGTCTGTGTTTGAGTCAGAAACCCAATTCAAGGCGCCAGTAGGGCAGTCATCAATCGCATCCGCAACACCGTCGTTGTCATCATCAGCATCGCAATCATCGCCAAATAAATCGCTGTCATGGTTGGCCTGATTGGTGTTGGCGACCCTAGGACAGTTGTCTTCACCATCGAGAACACCGTCGCTGTCTCGGTCTGTTTGGTAAAGCCAAACTCCAACATCATAACCCCCGTAACTCGTTGCAGAATGAACGCCAATGGAGGCTGTGCCGCTCAGCATAAAGGTGAGCAGAGGGGATCCATCAAGAGCAAATGTGAGGCCGGTTGGTTCATCGTTTCCTTCACCGCCGGCAGAAACAGCCCATGCCCATGTACCATTTTGCAGGTATGAGGCAAGGAAGATGTCGTTGTGCATGTCATCGTTTACTCCATCGAGATCGGAGAGGTTGTCATCGCCAATCACGATTCCCCCAGTGGTCGTTCCAGTTAACGTGATGTCACCTTGGATGTTCGTCACGATGCCTGTGGCCCGGTCAACCCCAACTCCGCTTGCGGTAGCAATGCTGCTCCAAGCACCGGAAGAAGAAATCAAACCTAGAAGCAGGTCGACGCTCTGGGATGAGGAGGTATAGTGGGCGCCGAAACTCGCATTACCAACGAATTCACCAACGATGCTCAAGCCCTGTGTTGGTGATCCAGAACAATCCCAAACGCGTTCTTCGTACGGACCTCCACCAGAAAGAGCCCACGTCCATTCGCTGCCTTGGTAGGCGGCAACCATAATGTCGGTCTCGCCTTCAGATATGAGCAATGCCTCACCGATGAGGATTTCACCGCGATAGGTTGCCGTCAGGTAGGTTTGACCAACGCCATCCTGGCATAGGCCGCCAACGGATTCAATTCCATCTTGAGTGGTGAGTTCAACATGTGACAGCGGCTCACCGCCTTCGTTGAATGTGGCAATCATAATGCTGCCTTGCTCAGCAGCGGGGAGAATCTCGCCCTGAAACTCCATCGAGCCTCTGTACAACACGCCAAGGTGGATTTCATTGTTCGGAGTCACGAGCATATCAAAAACGAAATTGTCGTAAGCGTTGCCGACTTGAACAGACCACAACCAAGTTCCTTGGGCGCTTAAACGCGCTAAGAATACGTTTCCATCATCATCTTCATCTTCTTTGTCGAGTGGGTCAAGATCGCCAAGTTGGAGTTGACATGGGAACCCGGGGCTGTTCAAACAAAAATTGCCTGCAACGATGAGATCGCCATTGTCCAACAGGGCTATGGCTTCCACAGAATCAATCGCATTAGAACCAAACGCTAGACTGGCGTTCCATGTCCCGTTCGGGTTGATCCATGCAATCATTCCATCCCGGTCGCTTGATCCGCCAATCGCCCCATGGCCATCGATTTGGTCCCGGAATTGAATGTCGCCTTCGAAACTCCCTGCTACAATGAATGTCCCGTTCGAATAGGTTTCAGATTGTGAGATAAAATCATCCAATGCCCCACCAGCACTTGTGGCCCAACCATAGACCAATTCAGTCGACTCATTGCCACTATCTACGCTTTTCACATCGTTCTGACCCGTCAACTGAATGGGATCTTGGACCAGCCCAACACCCATCGATGAAAGCACAAGAAGCAACGAAAAGAGTGCAGTCGTAGCGCATCGCATACAACAACGGTTTGACTTATTGCATTTGAAACCCCGCTTTTTTCGTACCCTATATGTTCAAGGATGAACCACACCACCGAGGCTCATGGGCCCTCCTAAAGGTGTATGGCGTCAATCGCTTTCACCCTCCGAGAGTGAACAGGTCATCACCAACCTTCTTGATCTCGACCGATGGCCGTCATGGCACAGTTCTGCAGGTCGAATTCTCTCGGAAAAAACGGGAGTGCTTAGTGAAGGGCAGCGTTTTGATTTGCATCGTCTTGAGCGGCAACGGCTGATTGAAGACATGTGGTCCGTGAAATCCATTCGTTCGAGCGAAACACCTCGATTTCTAGAGATCGAATTCCTGTGGCAAGGTCAACAGAGGGAAGGCAAACCCCTCGGGACTGCGCTTTCCAACCTTAGCATGACGGTTACAGTCTGGGCTGAGGAAGGAGGTGGTGTTGAAATTGCCTCATGGTGGGACGTCCCTTGGTGGGCGAAATTCATGAAGGGCCGCGTGAACCGCCTCCCTCGTGCGATGGCTAAACAATGGCTGAAAGACGCATGCAGTGGCGCAACCCGACCAATCTTGCCATCGCAAGAGGCCTTTCTCACCGAATCAGAATAAAGCGAGTGTTCATGGAGCCTCGACGCGGTCAGCAGCACATGAGCGGTGAAAATGGCGACGGCAATCGTCCCAATTCCTCCAAAAAGCGTGGAAAAAGCCGCGACCATTCACGAAGAAATAGCGGAAATAGAAACCGCAATAATCGGCGACCAAAGCGGTATGGAGGCCCATCAATATCCTCGCTCAAAGAACGCCATGCTGAACGAATCACAGCAATGGACCAGAAAGCAAACCAACGGTTTGAGCAAAGCGAACGCCCTATGGGTTTCCCTGAAGATTTGGACGAACCACAAACGTTCCATTTCACTTGGGACACCAATCCAGTGCCTCTCAAGGACGAGGAAGCCTTGGCCAAACAAGTGCTCCGAAAGGGAGAGTTTGGCTGGCTGGATGATGCACGTGTTGACGAACTGGCTCAAATTGTCAAAAACCATAACATGACGCTCGACCAAGCGCTTTCGCTGCGTTCGGCACTGATGCAACAGAAAACGGTGTATGGCCATGGAAGGTTGCGTTCTCGAGCCAAAGACATGCTTCGCCTTTATCGAGAAGGCGTTTCTGTTGTTGACATCTCTCAACGCTTCGATGGCCCTCCAATGAATGTGTTTCGATTGATTCTAGCTGAGATGCGATGGTCGAAAACCAAAATCAAGGAGAGTCTTAGGGAACCAAGTCGCCTCAAACAAAGGGAGCGCGACGAATTTGAAGCAGCAGAAGCAGCAGACCGAGTTTCAAACGTGGACCAAGGTGAATCACAAGAAAAAGCCGACTTGTTCGAAGATATCCTTGCGGATTGGTTCGAAGAGCAGGGAGTTCGTCTGCGCCGTCAACCAGAAATGGTGAGGGAACAAAAACAGGAATTAGGCCGCCCGGTTCGCACGCCAGACATTCTGTTCTTGGACCACGTGCACATCAACGGCAGTCCGGTTGCATGGATCGATGCCAAACATTTCTACGGCGCGGATGTCGAATTCCAAAGAAAGAAAATGGCCAAGCAAATGGACCGTTATATCGAGGAATGGGGCAGCGGTGCTGTGGTCTACCGTCACGGCTTTAGTGCGAATTTGTTCATGGCAGCCTGCACCCTTTTAGACGCCAATGTGCTTGATTTACAGCCATTGGATAGCGACGAAACATCAGCCTGAAATATTTGTTTCCCGAACACCAAATTCAAGGGTTCTCAGGGCATCAGCGATCAGCGTAATTTCTTCAGATTGAAGCGGTTCATCAAGCCGTCTTGGAAGCACGGCAACCGATACACCAAGCATGCACAATCGCACATACACCCGTGTGTGGAGGCCAATGCTTCGTAAGGCATCCAACACAGCGCTGTTGAGGGACATCCGCTCTGGCTCCTCTAGGAGTCCTGAAGCTTGGGAGAAGTTCCTTGATTGCAACATCAAGTCACTCCATGCATCAGCGTTCCATTCGTTTAATCGAAGGGTGCGAACGGCCTTTTCTCCCGCTGCAGAAATGGTGCGTTGCCATTGAGGGTCATCGATGTACTTCGATGTGTGTCTGGCTTCATCAGGTTTCCACACCAAGACAATTGGTTGTGAGGAAGGAAATCCAATGGCCTTGCCGCCAGCTCCAGGCGCCCCTGGTTCAAGCCTCAGCTCAATGCCTTGTGCGGCGATACCTAGCACGTCACCAAGCCCGCCGCTGTGGATTCGCTCGATTCGATGGGCGACACGAAGGTATTGGTCTTCTCGACCGATCTTGGAATGAGCGTGAAGCGCTCGAGCGACAGCCACCAATCCTGCTGCAGACATACCAAAGCCTTGGCTTGTTGGCAGAGCAAGCACGACCTCGATGTCAAACGCCTCTGCTGGATTGAGCAAACGGGCATCTCGCAGCCCTTCGATCAAATCGATGTAGAAATGCTCGGAGTGTTCGATGGGTGTGCCTTGCATTGACACAATGTTCAATCGAACATCGCCTGGCTCCACTGTGCTAGGGCGTCCGTCAAGACCCGAGCCTTGAGATAATTCAGCAGGTCTGTCTGGTGCATTCGTCCCCACATGACGTACGGTCGCTTCAACTCCATCGACGACGTTGAAACCAGCCCCTCTGCTGCCTTGAGATCGAGCAAGCCGCGCTTCTTTCCAAATCGAGAACAGCAACGTGATGTGGCCGCCGCACGATACCGTGTAAGAGGCCATACTGGTCCCTTCAAGACGTAGAACTTGAACGCTTGGGCGCTCTATTCCAATCAAAGGGTGTTGGTTGGAACAGCGCCGTATGCGTTGTCATGGGCCTCACCATCAACAATCATGAGGTAAAGAATGTAAAAAGTCCCAATTCCGGTGAGAACCCAAAGGACATTCCAACCAGATTTACTATGGTCATGCAATCTTCGGAAGATAACGCATAGTATTGGAAGAAACAAACCAAGGTTAAGAGCAAAACTGATCCACGCCGGGTCTGAGAGTTCGGGGCCAAAAATGATAGCATCCAAAAAACCGGCCACAAAACCTGCGATACCGGTCGCCAAAACGAACCACCAATATTCAGAGCGGCTGGCTCGGCCGCTGAATCCAACATACTGTTGGAAACATGATTTCGTAGCGTCCATGAATGACATCATGTTCGCAGGTCGGGCTACGTGTGGCATACCTTGCATTTGCGGTTGCATGGTTGAAAATCAAATTGCATACTACTTAGTCGTGATACCGGCAAAGAAGCCATACAAGTTGTTTTGAGGGGTGGTCTCCTCGTTGGCCCATGACCCTCTCCATTGGACAGATAGCACCGGCCTTTGAATTGACCAATGCCAACGCCACTGTTGGCGAACAGACGATGAATTTTGAACAATCTGCTGGGCAGAAAGGGACGGTTGTTGTCTTCGAGTGCAACCATTGCCCGTATGTTATTGCCAGCATTGAACGAATGGAATCGATGGCCTCATGGTGCAACCAAGCAGGCATTGGTTTTGTTGGTATTAACTCAAATGATCCAGTGGTCTACCCAAACGATTCGTTCGAACACATGGAAAAGCGAGCCTTATCCATGGGCTATGCTTACCTGCACGACGAGACACAAGAAATCGCTCATGCTTACGGGGCAAAGCGAACGCCGGAGTTTTTCCTCTTCGACGCCAACAACCGCTTGGTCTACAAGGGGCGTATGGATGACGCTCCAAGGGATCCAACCAAGGTGACAGCAACCGAGCTCAAGGACGCGGCAGAGGCCATGTTGTCTGGCCAGACTCCTGCCATCGAGCACACTGAATCCATCGGTTGTTCGGTGAAGTGGAAGGCGTGAAGTGGTGAGTCGATGAGTGGTTGCAGGCGGCAGTGCGATTGGGACGACAAAATGGTTTGTCGCAGTTGCGGTATCGATTATGGATTGCCTGCGCCGAGTGACAAGCCAAAGGTGGAGACGCCACCGGCAGAAGAGGAATAACTCAGTATTGCTCAAGCACCAATTCGGTGGTTGTTGAAGCGATTTCATTTGGGGCTGCGAGCCACATTTTGTCAAGGAGCGTTCGCAATGACATGGTGTCATCAACGTGGACCAGGGCGACCAAATCGGCGTCACCAGACACTTCGTAGATGATCTCGATGCCATCCCAACCTGTCACTTCAGATGCGAAAGAACCGATTTCTGCACCGGGTGAAACCTTGATTCGAACCAATGCAGTGAGTCCAACGCCACCTTCTCGCACGGTGTAGCCTCGAATGGTCCCCTCTTCCTCCATTTTGCGCACGTGGGTGCGGACGGTTCGCTCTGATGCGCTGACCTCTCGGGCCAAATCGACATAGGACATCCTTCCGTTCTTTCTGAGTTGGGCGAGGATGGCACGATCGATTTCAGCAACACGAGGCATGTCGTGCCCTTCCGCTTTGAGTATATCAAACCTGCTCTTTCCCCTCCATGCGGAAAAAAAATCAGATTTTAGGGGCTAATAAAGGCTAATTGCACCGTTTAAAAAAAATTGGGTTTTGGTGCAAATGGGACCGAGGGTAAAAACTCTTCTTTCGCCAATATTGGCCACAGTCCAAGAAAATCCGAAACTATCGCCCTGTTCATGTTCCGCTTGATTCAAAGGTTGTCTTCGTTTGGCAAGGTTCGGGGAAGCCAATGTCCGGACACATCACAGGTCTTGATGCTCGAATGATTCTTGATAGCCGCGGAAACCCAACCGTCGAAGTGGATTGCTTCGTCGACGGTGTTTTGCTTGGCCGAGCAGCGGTTCCTTCCGGTGCTTCCACAGGAGCCTATGAGGCTTTAGAAATGAGGGACGGCGACGCCACACGCTACCTTGGAAAAGGCGTACAATCTGCCGTTGACAACATCACAGACCGCATAGAGGAAGCTCTTGTCGGTCTTCCTGTGGATGAGCAACGAGTCATTGATGAAGTCATGATCGAACTGGATGGAACACCAAACAAAGCAAACCTCGGCGCTAATGCCATGCTCGGTGCATCCCTGTCATGCCTTCATGCAGGCGCAGCGGTTCATGAATTGCCGCTTTGGAAGTACATCGGCGGTGTCGCTGGCGGATTGATGCCAGTGCCTATGCTCAATATTCTCAACGGCGGTGCCCACGCTGCATCAAACGTTGATGTTCAGGAATTTATGGTCATGCCACACGGTTTTGACACCTTTGAAGAGGGGCTGCGAGCAGGCGTTGAAACATACCATGCGCTCAAGAAGGAACTCAAATCTGACGGGCTTCTGGGCGGAGTTGGCGATGAAGGCGGCTTTGCACCAAATCTTCCAGCCAACGAAGAGGGCCTGAAGTACATGGTCCGCGCCATTGAAGCAGCAGGCTACTCCACCGAGCAAATGGGCATCGCACTCGATGTTGCAGCCACAGAATTCCACCACGAAGATGGATATCACATGGATGGGAAGGTCCTGTCTAGCGAAGATTTGGCGGATGTGTATTCGTCTTGGCTCGATGCGTATCCTATTCTGTCCATAGAGGACGGGTTTGGTGAAGACGATTGGAAGGGCTGGGCTCAATTCACTAAACGTGAAGGCCACAGAGTCCAGACGGTTGGCGATGATTTGTTTGTCACTCAATCAGAGCGACTTGCTCAAGGCATCGAGATCGGCGCTGCGAATGCCATGCTTGTCAAACTCAATCAAGTTGGAACGGTAACTGAAACCCTCGAAGCAATGGATCTTGCTTCATCTCACGGATTTAACAACGTCATTTCTCACAGAAGCGGCGAGACAGAAGATGTTACGATTGCAGACCTTGCCGTTGGAACGCGAGCGGGCCAGATCAAAACCGGTGCGCCTGCACGGTCTGACCGAGTGGCAAAATACAACCAGCTTCTGCGAATATCTGCTGATGTTGATGAGTATCGCTCCCCGTTCTGAGTGTGGAAATTAACAGTCCTTTATATTCCCCACCTGCACGGAAGGACTCCATGAAGAGAGCACTTGCTACACTCATACTCGCCAGCCTAATAATGTCCACAATGCCTCTCAATGCAGCGGCTGATGAGACACAAGACATACCCGCAAACGCTCAAGCGACAGGCGTTCACGACACCCTCGTGGAAGCCCTGACCCAAGCCAACCTCGTCGGTGCCCTCCAAGGCGCTGGCCCGTTCACGGTGTTTGCTCCAACCGATGAGGCATTTGAAGCAGCAGGCATCGTTGTTGCCGACTTCGACACTGAGGAAGAAATCCAGACCCTCACCAACATTCTCCTCTACCACGTGTACGAAGGCGCAGCAGTCGCATCCGCAGATGTGACCGACGGTCTCACCATCACCATGTACAACGGAGACGACGCCACCTTCACTGTCGCTGATGGTACCGTTTCAATCGAAGGCGCAACCGTAACCATCGCCGACGTGACCGCAAGCAACGGTGTCATCCACGCGATCGACACTGTCCTCACACCGCCTGTCCCAGCAGGACCTGGTGACATCCCAACCGTTGCTCAAAGCACCGGAGAGCACGAATCCCTCGTTGCCGCAGTCATTCAAGCAGGGCTTCTCGAAACGTTGCAGAGCGAGGGTCCATTCACTGTGTTCGCACCCACTGACGAGGCATTCACCAATGCAGGAATCAATTTGGCAGACTTCACGACCGATGAAGACAACCAAACCCTTGCTGACATCCTCACATACCACGTTCTCCCAACCGCAGTAGCAGCAGCCGATGTAACTGACGGGTTGACAGCAACCACCGTCAACGGAGCAGAACTCTCGTTCACTGTCGCTGATGGCATCGTCACGGTCGGAACCGCAAAGGTCACCTCCGCAGATGTAGCGGCCTCCAACGGTGTCATCCACGTGATTGACACTGTCCTCATGCCCCCAGTTGTCCCTGAAGAACCAACGTTGAACATTCCTGAAACAGCCCAATCCACAGGGGTCCACACCGCTTTGGTTGCAGCACTCGCTCAAGCAGGCCTCGTTGAAACCCTCCAAGGTGAAGGCCCATTCACGGTCTTTGCCCCAACTGATGCTGCGTTCGAAGCCGCAGGCATTGATCTCACCACCTTTGACACCGATGAAGAAAACGCAACCCTCGTGGACATTCTCCTCTATCACGTGTATGCAGGAGCCGTTCCAGCTGCCGCAGTGACTGACGGCCTTTCCGTGACCATGGTCAACGGCGACAAGGCCACATTTGCTGTGAGTGCCGAAGGGGCAGTCAGCGTTGGAACCGCAACCGTAACCGGAGCTGATGTGTCAACCACCAATGGCATCATCCATGTGATTGATCAAGTGCTCACCCCACCACCGGGTGACATTTGCTACAACATGGTGTCTCACACCATTGTTGCAGGTGCTACAAATGTTGAGTGCAACTCTTACATGTACCTCGAGAACTACTCGATGCAGGGTCAAACCATCACCGGTTGCTACAACACTGTGACCCACGCGGTCTCGACAGTGAGCGAAGCGGAGTGCGCCGCATACATGTGGACGCCAGCAGTGAGCATCGCAATGACAGCAGGTGCAACCACCATTCACTCCTCGTTGGTCGCTGCTCTTGGCACCGCAGAGCTCGTGGCAACCCTGAGCGGAACGGACGAATACACAGTGTTCGCCCCAACCGATGAAGCGTTCGCCGCAGCAGGCATCGATTTGGCCTCCTTCGACACACCGGAGGAGATTGCAGTTCTCGCAGACATTCTGCTCTACCACGTTGTTGCTGGAACCACAATGTCATCCGACCTCACAGAAGGCATGACCACCGTCAGCGCAGCAAACGGCGACGATCTCATGATTCATGTCGTCGGCACTTCGGTGATGGTTGGCGAGCAAATGGCCAACGTCACGCTGGCCGATGTTCCAGCCTCCAATGGCGTCATCCACGTGATCGACCAGGTCTTGTTGCCTCCAGCAGACGAGCCAGTGCTCCCTGATTGTGACGCAACCGTTGGCATCGCACCAAGCGGATTGAAGTATTCACCAGCAACCGTGACCATCGCAGTTGGCGACACCGTCTGCTGGCAATGGACCGACTCAAGCATGGCCCACAACGTGCGTCAAGTTGACGGAGAGGAATCCACAACCTACACACAAGATGGAATCACCTCAGGAGCAGCTGCTGTTACAGTGGACTTCCGCTACACCTTCACCGAAGATGACAGCACCTTCTACTATGCTTGTGAGCCACACATGGCCGTGGGCATGTACGGAAAGGTGATCGTCGGAACCGGCGGAGATACCGTCGTTGAGGAACCTGCGGCACCGGTTGACAGCATGGATGATGATGAAAACACACCTGGCTTCATGGCGACAACGCTCGTTGTCGCTTTGTTGGGTGCAGTTCTTATCAGTCAGCGCCGTAAGAAGCAATGAGCGGGATACCAATGAACGTGAAGCGTCTGCTTGCCGTTACAACGTGCCTTGTGCTCGCAGTAGCGGCAGGCTGGACCTTTCTGGTCGTCTCTTATGAGACGGATCTCGGTACAGACAACACGATCCTCGTGAGCAACACGGGCGAAAACGCCACTGGTGCAAATGACGATTCGCTGGTTGTTCTGTCGTTCGATTCAGGGGCAGAAGACTTGGCATGGTCCTCATTGCAGTTGTCCATAGCCACATCAGAGCAAACGTACACCTGTTCGTTTGGAAGTCAATCCACTCAAGTTGACGACTCGGCGCTGGTCAAAGCCTCTTTGGGTGCAGACGGTGCGACGTTCACGACTGAAATTGATGCGACGGATGAAGAATCATTCACGCACCTCGACCTCCCAGGTCAGAGGCACTCCGATGAACAAAATTCGACCATCCGCTTCTCCAAAACTGACGCGTTCCTGGCAGACAATGTGCGATGGGCCTTTGTTGAGGACGCGTCGTTCCAAGAGTTGTTCGAGCACAACAGCACAAGTTTGTCCAACCAAACAGAAGATCGTTTGGAATGGTACACCTACGACTTAGCAGAACACCGAGTTCAACCAAACGACGGTGTGTACGTCATCGAAGTGGATGGCATGATGTTCAAAATGCAATTTTTGTCCTACTATAATCAAGACGATGAAAGCCGACATCCAACGCTTATGATCGCTGCATTGAACGGTACGCAATTTCCTGCGCTACAAGACCCTGAACTTGTCGTCCCCTCTCCATGCTTGATCGTTGCACAAGATGGTAACACCACCGTTTGGGCGAGCAACACCAGCATCACCCTGATGGAAAACGGCGTTCAGATCTGCGATGGACCTTGCACGATTGAGATTCAAGCCACGTATGAAACCATTGCAGTTGATGTTGAAGGCGAGCGCACGCTCGGTTAGGTCTGTGTGGGCTGTGATGCCAAATGAAAAGGTTGAGTGAGCGCCCAAGGAGGCTGTGGCTCATTGGCAAGCAAACAACCCGTTAGAATCTTGAGGAATGTTTTTGATTGATTCTTGACTGATGAAACCATGCGAACCAAGCCCGCATTGACTCTTCTCTCAATTGGCTTGCTGCTGGCGCTTAGCGGCTCTCCATTGGTCACGGCGCAAGCGAACGGAGAAACCACTCCAGAACTGATGACCCGTATCATGATGTTGCCCCCTGAGGCGGAGGTGACAGGCATGCACATCGATGCAAATGGCAACTTCTTCGTCAATGCAATGCATCCTGATGAAGACAGGTACAAGGCAACCATTGGCGTCATTAATGGAATCGATTGGAACACCCTCCCCGCAACCGTTCCAGAACTTGACTCATCGAGCAGCGAAAACGACATCTGGCATGGGATTCGAACGTCTTATGGAGACTATCAGGTGATTCTACAAAGCGGCGATGCACTCTCACAAGGAGGTGTTGCTGGTGGAATTTATGCCGCCGATGATGGAGAGCAACTGCTCGTCAGCAAGAAACCAGACTACAACGCATTCGTCCCTCTGAACGACGATGGTACTCGCGGTTACCTCTACACAGCTTGGGAAGATCGCCCAGCTGGCCTCAGCCAAGTCGAACTTGAATGGAATGCCTCTTCCTCCGAATGGATTGTGGTGAGCAGCAGTATGGTGGACCTCAGCAGCATCAATGGCGGTTGGGTGCTTTGCTTCGGTAGCATGAGCCCGTGGGGCTCGCCACTTTTCTCAGAAGAACTCTATTTTGATAACACTCAATATTGGAACGATGAAGGGTTTAGGTACCATTCAGATCAACTTCGATTGGAGAATTACCTCGGGTTCTATCCTAATCCCTACGATTATGGCTACATCGTGGAACTTGAAAACGCAACAACATCCGAACCCGATCTTACTAAACATCTCGCTATGGGCCGCTTTTCTCATGAAAATGCAGAAGTCATGCCGGATGAAAAAACAGTTTACTTGACTGATGACGGATACGACACGGTCTTGTTCAAGTTCGTTGCTGATGATGCTGGGGACCTCAGTGCGGGAACGCTTTACGGTGCAAAAGTCACCCAAGATAATTCGAGAGACTCCGCCACGACGGGGTTCGATGTTGAGTGGATGGAAATGGCCGCCTCGTCAAACGCTGAAATTCAAACTTGGATCGATGACTATGATGGAATCACACCTGACGATTTCATCACGGGTCAGAATTCGTACATTTCAGATGAAGAAATTAATGATTGGGCTGAAGGTCGTTTGAATCAAGATTTGAATGGTGACGGAGCGATCGGGTTTGCGTTGGATGACCGAGTGGCGTTCCTAGAATCTCGTAAGGCTGCAGCTGCCTTAGGGGCCAGTGATGAATGGAATAAGATGGAAGGTGTTGCCTTTAATCCAAACGCCCCCGAGCACCTCTACCTTGCCATGTCAAGGATTGAATCCGCCATGACCGATGGACAGGACGATATCGATGTGACACAGAATTCCTGTGGAATTGTCTACCGAATGACGGTGGCTGAAGGATGGAACATCAATCGAATTGACCCCGTTCTCTCAGGGGGCCCATACATGTCGACAGCCCAATACAAGTGCGATGTAAACAACCTCGCTGGGCCAGATAACCTCCTGGTTCTTGATGATGGTCGCATCCTCGTTGGAGAAGACACATACCACCATGAAAGCAACATGGTTTGGCTTTGGGGTGAGAAAATTGAAGCGAGCAACGTGGATGAAAACCTCACACTGAACCATGTCAAGTTGGTCAACGCACCGACCGGCAATGACTCGACCTGGACCTATGGGTACCAAACTGAAGTCAACGACCTCCAGATTGGTCTGACCTACACTGCCTTCATGACCGTCAAGGAAGTTGGCGATGAAGATTTGAAGGGCTTCTGGCTGTGGAACGGCATTGAGACCAACGGTGAGCAGTACGACCAGACCTTTTCATTGCAAGCAGGATGTTATTCCATCAATGCATCTCTCTACGAAAGTGACGATCTGAATGCAGATGCAAAGAATGCATCATTGGTGTCATACGCCCACTCCGACTTCGTTGTTGGAAATGGAGCATGCACCAATGGTGAGTACGCTGATGGGCCAACAGAACCGCAAGAGGAAACGAAGGAGGTCGCGGATGTGGGCATCCCCGGCTTTGGATCGCTGCTCAGCATCACAGCTGCGCTGGGAGCCCTCCTCGTCACATCTCGACGTAGCCTACGAGACAATCATTTCGAGTGAGGTACAGAAGACCATCGCCTTACGTGTTTTTGTTCGCTGCTTCGGTCTCTCCATCCGATGCTCAGGAAGTGCATTAGAGTCTGTAAAGAAGGATTCAATCATTCAGATTCTGTGCTCTTCGCTTGTTCTTTGTGGAAGACGTGGCCTGAGAGCAGGACTGCAGAACCAAGACAGCCGGCAAGAATAAACAGAATGGCCCCCGACATTCCAGGACTTGCTATTGCTACACGTAGAATCACTGTGGATAGAATAAATCCGGTGTTTCTTGCAAGGTGAGCAAATTCCGTGATGTACTGATAGGACACCAGCAAAATCAGAATATCGGCCATGATCAGCACGGTAAAGAAATCGAGGAAGAAAATCGTTCGGTTGGTACTTCCATCGCCCTCAAACACGCCATACGACCATGTTGAAAGAGAGTAAATTGCAGTTAAGATGTAGACGCCCAACAGCAAGACTGCGAGTTGTTTTTTCTGAGAAATAAACTTCTCTAATTCTTCCCTGTCACTCGAGATTGAAGTGGTTTCACGGTGGGCTCTGGAGAACAACAACGCGGTTCCAAAGAGAATCAGGAAGGCAAGGCATTCGGCCGCTAAAATCGTGATGCTACCGTCAACAGTCGAGGTGACAGAGGCGTCAATGTCCGACAAGCGCTTCAGGATATCCCTCACCACCAGCAACGTGATGATTTCGAATTGCTTTCCGATGGAATTTGTGAATGAATCTGGAATTGTACGGATCAGTTCGTAGACTTCGTATGCTAAAAATATCGAGAAGGGGGTGTAAAGTGCGTCAAGATAGGAATCGAACAGCCCGCTGGTTTGCTCACTGAAACTTATCCAATCCAGTTGATAGAAAAGGCACAACAACAAGTGCACCAGAAACCCAACGATGGCCGCTTGGACGGACAAACGGCGCAGCGTTTCGTCCGCTCTGTGACCTAAGAATCGGTCGTACAGCGTAGTGACAAGCATAGCGATTGGTTGTTTGTGCTCCTCAAATAGGTGCGTTATGAACCATGAATGAATTTACGGATGCATTTCTTCTCCGCTTGAAAACATCCCATTATAACCAATACCTATTGATTTTAGGAATATGAGAACAACAGTCGCCTACATTATGCTCGCCCTTCTTCTTGCCGCCTCCCTGCCCCTCAACGCCAGCGCTGACGAGACCCAAGACATTCCAACGAACGCAGCAGGAACAGGCATTCACGACACGCTCGTGGACGCTGTGGTTCAAGCAGATTTGCTGGCCACCCTCCAAGGAACTGGACCGTTCACGCTCTTCGCACCAACCGATCAAGCATTCAGTGATGCTGGCATCGATTTGGTTGCCCTCGACACGCCAGAAGGGAAGGTTGTGTTGCAAGACATTCTCCTCTACCACGTGTTCTCAGGGGAAGTTCCCGCCAGCGCCGTTACCGACGGTATGTTGGCCAACATGGCCAACGGCGACAACCTCAAATTTGGCGTGAACAATGGAATGGTCACTGTTGGTAACGCAAACGTTACTCTGGCTGACGTTCAAGCCTCCAACGGAATCATCCACGTCATCGACAGGGTTCTGTCACCGCCTTCGCTTGACGTTCCAGCAACGGCTCAAACCACCGGCATCCACGACACCCTCGTTGCTGCAGTGATTCAGGCAGACCTTCTTGCCACTCTCCAAGGAACCGGCCCCTTCACCGTGTTCGCCCCAACCGATCAAGCCTTCTCTGATGCAGGCATCGACTTAGGCGCCCTCGATACTCCTGAAGGAAAGGCGACCCTCTCCGACATCTTGCTCTACCACGTTGTTTCGGCAGAAGTCGCCTCCTCGACTGTCACAGATTGCATGTCGGCAAATGCAGCAAACGGGCAGCCATTGTCCTTCACCGTCGATGCCAACGGAGTGATGGTCAACGATGCGACGGTCGTCGCTGCTGATGTCATCACGAGCAACGGATTGATTCACGTGATCGACACGGTTCTCAGCCCGTCTGACACGCCAAGAGACATACCCCGTACCGCACAGTGCACTGGCGTTCACGACTCACTCGTGGCTGGTGTTGTCCAAGCAGAATTGCTCGAAACGCTTCAGGGTGTCGGGCCGTTCACGCTCTTCGCTCCAACCGATCAGGCGTTCACTGATGCAGGCATTGATCTTGCAGCCCTTGACACTCCAGAAGGTAAAGCAGCCCTCAGCGACATCCTTCTCTACCACGTCGTTGCCGGTGAGGTTCCATCCTCAGCGGTCACTGAATGCATGACAGCACAAGCCGTCAATGGAAACCCACTTTCCTTCACTGTTGGGGCCTCTGTGATGGTCAATGACGCCACGGTGACGACAGCCGATGTCGCTACCAGCAACGGTGTGATTCACATCATTGACAAGGTGCTCACGCCTAGCGTGACACCCAATGACATCCCACGCACCGCACAGTGCACGGGCATTCACGACTCGCTTGTCTCTGCTGTGGTCCAAGCTGAACTGCTTGAAACATTGCAGGGCTCTGGCCCATTCACGCTCTTTGCACCAACCGATCAGGCGTTCGCTGATGCAGGCATTGACTTGGCCGCCCTCAATACCCCAGAAGGCAAAGCCGCTCTTACCGACATTCTGCTTTACCACGTGATTGCCGGAGAAGTTCCTTCTTCTGCGGTAACTGAGTGCCTGACAGCAACCACCGTCAACGGCAACCCAGTCGCCTTCACTGTTGGTGACGGCGTGATGGTGAACGATGCCACAGTCACTCTTGCTGATGTCAACACCAGCAACGGTGTCATTCATGTCATCGACAAGGTGCTCACGCCTAGCGAGACACCCAATGACATCCCACGCACGGCACAGTGCACCGGAGTTCACAACTCCCTCGTATCCAGTGTGATTCAAGCAGAGTTGCTCGAAACCCTTCAAGGCGATGGTCCATTCACAGTCTTTGCACCAACCGATCAAGCGTTCCTCGATGCCGGAATCGTTCTTGCAGACCTTGACACACCAGAAGGAAAAGTCGCTCTTGCAGACATTTTACTGTACCACGTTGTTGCTGGTGAAGTACCGGCTTCTGCCGTCACCGACTGCATGTCAGCAGAAACTGTGAACGGAAACCCGCTTTCCTTCACCGTTGGTGATAGCGTGATGGTTAACGGAGCAACAGTAACAGCTACCGATGTGGCGACCAGCAACGGGCTCATTCACGTGATTGACAAGGTGCTCACCCCGACTTCTACACCAGACGACATACCACGAACCGCTCAATGCACAGGCATCCACGACTCGCTTGTTGCTGCGGTGATTCAAGCAGAACTGTTGGCCACGCTCCAAGGCGACGGACCGTTCACCCTCTTTGCACCAACCGATCAGGCCTTTGCAGATGCAGGCATCGACTTGACCGCCCTTGATACACCTGAAGGCAAGACAGCGCTCACAGACATTTTGCTCTACCACGTTGTTGGTAGTGCCGTCCCCGCCTCAGCCGTTACGGACTGCATGAGCGCAACCGCAGTCAACGGACAACCGCTTTCCTTCACCGTCGGTGACGGTGTCATGGTCAACGGAGCGAACGTGACCCTGGCAGACGTCAACACCAGCAACGGAGTCATCCATGTCATCGACAAGGTTCTGACCCCGTCGGCTACACCAGACGACATACCACGAACCGCTCAATGCACTGGCATCCATGATTCACTGGTATCAGCCGTGATTCAAGCAGAACTGTTGGCCACGCTCCAAGGCGACGGACCGTTCACCCTCTTCGCACCAACCGATCAGGCCTTCGCAGATGCAGGCATTGATTTGGCTGCGCTCGACACGCCAGAAGGCAAGACTGCACTGACAGACATTTTGCTTTACCACGTTGTTGCTAGCGCAGTACCATCCTCGGCTGTAACAGAGTGCATGACAGCGACCGCAGTGAATGGTCAACCTCTGGCCTTCACCGTCGGCGACAGCGTCATGGTGAATGGTGCTACGGTCACTCTAGCGGATGTGAACACGAGCAACGGAGTCATCCATGTCATCGACAAAGTGCTGACGCCAACCGATGCCCCAAATGACCTACCACGGACCGCTCAATGCACAGGCATCCACGACTCATTGGTGGCGGCTGTGATTCAGGCAGAACTGTTGGCCACGCTCCAAGGCGACGGACCGTTCACCCTCTTCGCACCAACCGATCAGGCCTTTGCAGATGCAGGCATTGACTTGGCCACACTTAACACGCCAGAAGGCAAAGCTGCACTGACAGACATTCTCCTCTACCACGTCCACTCCGGAACCGTTTCGGCGTCGGACATCACAGAGGGAATGGCCCTGCAAATGGTCAACGGCGACAACGCAACGCTCTCGCTTGTAGGCCAAGCCTCAATCGACGGGGCCAACATCACGCTCGCTGATGTGATTGGCTCAAACGGTGTCATTCACGTGATTGACAAGGTCTTGACGCCACCTGTTGAAGAAGTCGAAGACTCAAACGATGACTCTGCTTCATCCTCTGACGATGAATCCAACCTCCTCGCCATCCTTTTGATTGTGCTCGTTGTGATCGGTGGCGGTGCTGGAGTTGTGCTCTTCATGCGAAACCGTGGAGGCGAAGAAGAATCAGCAAAGGACTTCGCTCAAGGCGGAATTATGAATCAATTGCAGACCGTGAATCCAACCGCCTATGCAACGCAATCCATTCAGGCTGTTCAGCCTGTTCAAGCAGTTCAGGCCGTTCAACCGATTCAAACGGTCGAAGTGATCCCACAAGCGGTCGCCGAGCCGGTTGTCTTGCGCCAGTGGACCGATGAAGCTGGCTACACCTGGAGAGCAATGGACAACGGTGAAACCTACTGGTGGACCGGAACTGAATGGCAGAAGTACGCTTGAACCCCCAGCAAACGGGGTCCCTTTGCACCAACGGGGAAGCAAACGGTACCGTTGTGAAGGGCCCACTACCGAGACAGATTTTTTTGTTCAACGCCCAAACCACGCACATCGTTGATTCGTCCTTAAAACGAGGTATTATATCCGCAAGTGAATGATTTTCGTCTATGGACCTGTATGATTTCTCCTTTTTTTTGACCACAATGTGGGTTGGACCTTTTTGGTTTGGGATGCTGGTTTTCCCAGAACACAAACTGACACAGAAGGCAATGGAAGGGCCATGGTTTTTCCTCGGCCCTATCCTCATTTGGTGGGCAGCCACACTCGCTGAACCGCAAGGTCTGATTGATTTTGCTAAAGACTCAACAAACCCTGCAGGGGTTTTGGAAGGGCTTGCAGCAATCATGGGAACAAAGCCCGGTGCAGCTGCTGCGTGGGCCCACATGGTCGCAGGAGATATTTTTGTCACTCGATGGATGTGGATGCGCTGCGGCCAAGAAAAAATTTCACGTGGCGTGACAGCAGCGATTGTGTTCTTTGGCGTCATGCTGATGCCAGTGGGCGTTGCCATCTATTTGGCGTTCGTTCGGAGCACCAACATTCCTGAGTGATTTCGCCGACACGACCAAGAACAACGCCTTTGTTCGACGGATAGGGATGGCAATGAGCGACGAGGCACCAAAGCAACGTGACTTGGATCATTTGATGGAACAAAATTCGACAGAATTGGATTTTCTCTCGGCCTATGGTGGTACTTCATTGCAGGGGGATGGCGCCCCACTCTTGGCAGCCCTTACCCGCTTTTTGAAAGCAGGAAACGTAGAGATAGCCACTGATTCACCTGAGGCCATTTCCTTCGCCTTCGGAACGGCTCGCGTTATGGAGCACGGATGTCAAGTGACGCTGAAAGGGGACAACCTTCCACTCGTTCCAAGCGATGTTCAACAAGCTGGTTTCGCTCACGGATCATTGTCCAAAAATCGGGATCAATGTGAAGTTGTGCTGACCGAATGGGGCTTCGAGCAACGACGGTTCATTGAGCGGGTGAGTGAGCACTTTAGTCACGGCGAGTGAACGCAGCAGCCATCACCAATCCACTGATGGCGACAAGCGCACCAAATCCTGGTATGGGTTGTTGGCTTCCGCATCCATCCTTCTCTGCATTGGCATCAACGCCACCATACGCACCATCATTTTGCCAGCATGAAGACCATGTTGTGTACCATGAACCCTGTGGAAAATTGGTTGAATTGCCATCCTCATACGTCGCCTTCACTCGCCAGTTGATGTAGGTGTGGTCGTCCTTTGGTTTGAGATCAATAGCGTGTGTGCGTTCATCGACCGTCATGTCCATCAAGACCGGCGGGTCACATACTCCATCATTCGTGCAAATTTGAGTTGTAATTTCAAACACCGTTCCATTGGCGTGTTCCTCTTCATTCATTTCGATTGTTATCGCCCAAGTTTCGCCGTCAATGGAGGGCGTATCCCTGGCCACAATTGTGAATGGTACGTCTTCAGGAGATGGGTTTTCATCCTGTCCACCCACGAGTTCTCTCGCAGATGAGAGGGGGCTGAGAAGCATCAAAGAAATGAGGAAACACGCTAAGTGGCCGAACCGCATGGACAGAGGAGGCCATTTGCCTAAATTATCTTTGGTATGGTCATCCCGGGGCAAAACTTCACAATTCCATATCCCACAATTCATCCCCAACCCAGTGCAGTGTTTTGATTCCCTTGCCTTTTGTTGTGTTCTTCAAGCTTTCACCATCAAGGGTTGCCCATCCAATCGCTAAGGGTCGTTTGTGAGTCATGTCCCGAATCCAAACCAATTCTCCTTCCTCGATTGTTGAATCAGCATCATGGACACCAGCAACCATACAATCGGCTCCCTTCATCAAAAACGGAATGGCGCCGTGGTCGACTTCGACCCATTTCTTTGCGTCCGTGTGAGCTAGAAACCCCCGCAAGGTGAGGAATGCAAAGCGTTCCCCATCGGCGTTTTTGACCTCGACCCCAATGGCCACCTTATCCACCAACACCATTTGCCATGGTCCGTATTCAGCCATTTCCAAAAAGGCGCCTTCTACGGCCAAGTCGATATCGAGCGCTTCTTCGAGGTCTTTGAGCAATGGTGCGATGTTTTTCCTTCGAACAGGTCGGCGTTTCCGAATGCTCCAATCGCGCGTCATGATGCCTGGTTAGGACCACACCATTTGACCCTTGGCTCGACCTTGACCTTGATGAAGGGGAATCCTGTAGGACGGGCATGGCCCTATGGTGCACCATCAGAACCTTTGCCAAACATGCCACTGAACTTGGCAATGAACAACCCCCTTCGCCGGTTTTTTTTGTCAAACCTGAAAATTGCCTCCAATTTTCGGGCAACATCGATGTCACCGGCCATCCGGGTGAAGTTCATCATGAAGTCGAACTTGTTGTTCGCCTCAATCATGAAGGTCAACCCGAAGCGATTGCGGTGGGTCTCGACCTGACAGATCGGAGAACGCAAGGCGATTTACGCAGTGAGCAACTTCCTTGGACCAAAGGTAAATGCTTCCGCGGTAGCGCCTACGTTGGCCCGTTTGCCCCTTGGCACATGGGGTGGGATTACCTCATGGACACCTACGAGGCGCTTCACCTCGAGTTGTGGGTCAATGGCGAACTTGTGCAAAACGCACCTGTGCTGGAAATGACCATCACGCCAAAAATGCAAATTGACGATCTCCTCACCTGGGCACCCGTTCGCGCTGGTGACCTTTTGTTCACAGGAACGCCCTCTGGCGTTGCAGAATTACGCCCCGGTGATGCAGTGAAAGCGGTGTTGAAAAAGCAGGATGGAATCACAGTTTCACAATTTTCCACAAAGTGTGTTTGAGGGTTGCTTTCATATACGCCCTGTTTGTCGCTTTGCTCTGCAAGGTGGTATATTTATGGCACAATGGCACGGTATCTCTCGACGAAAACCCAGTGGCGGACGAAAAGTTCAGGCACGCAGCAAGCGTTCTACGGAAATTTCCTCCGAGAAGCAAATGGCACTTGTTGGTGCTCCAAAGCGCAAGATTTACCGCCGAACCGGTGGCAACACGCTCGTTCGTGTGATGTCAGAAAACCGCGTTTCAATCAACAACCCAAAGACCGGAAAAACCGTCCTTGGAACCATTCACAACGTGGTCGAGAACGAATCTGATCCAAACTACGTCCGACGAAACATCCTCGTCAAGGGCGCAGTCATCGAAACCGACCAAGGTCGAGTGAAGATCACCTCCCGTCCCGGAAAGGACGGCGTAATCAACGGCGTCCTCGTCGAGTGAAGCCCACCAATCTCCGTTGGGTTCATACCAATCGGGGACAACTCCCCGCACAAGGTGAACCAACATGGACCACAACCCCGACCGTCTTTGTGTTTGGCCGGGTTACTTTGACGCTCGAACATCTCGACGGAGTGGCCGACGTGTTCCAAAAGATTCCTCGGTGCTAAAGCCGGACCTCGAGGGTCTGTTTTTGGCCGCTCGAAAACTCGGTCTCAAGAAAATTAAGCGAGAGGAGCGCGTGTCACATCCTTCCCGTCCTCATCAAGGTGAAGGGCGAATGTGGGTTTCACGGGCTGGCTCTCAACAATCAGTCGGTGCCAACTCCAAGGAGGAATTACTCCAACTGATCGGCGCTCAATGGCGACAAATGCAACGCGATCAGAAGGAAGCAAACGCAGAGCGTGTTGCAAAGGGCCCACAAACCGGCGACCGACGTGCGCGTTCACAACGCAAAGGGCGAGCCGGCGCTACAACTCAACGGCCAAACCAAAAGAAACGCTCAGGTTTCAAGAAAAAGCGCTGAGGTTCACAACGGAACTTCGTGAAGCCATCCAAAGATGTCTTCTTCATCTTCATTTTGAATGCCAACAAGTTGAGAATAGAGCTGTTGTGTGATGCGCCCAGGCTTTCCGTCACCAAAGGTTGCTTTGTCATCGCCTTTGGTGATGGTCCCAATAGGTGAAATCACGGCTGCTGTACCACAGCAAAACGCTTCATCAGCCGTCATTGCGAAGGTTGCTTCGACTTTGGTTTCAACCACTTCAATGCCGTTGTGCCGAGCCAGTTGAATGATCGAATTTCGCGTGATGCCCGGCAAAATGGTTCCTGTCAGTTCCGGTGTGTAAAGCACGCCATCCTTGACGCAGAAGAAATTGGCTGCACCAACTTCTTCAACATAGGAATGAGTTTCCGCATCGAGGTAAATCACTTCAGCATAACCGGCAGCCTTTGCTTTCTTGCTCGGCATCATGCCCGGGGCGTAGTTACCGATTGCTTTGACGCCACCGGATCCACCTGGTGCAGCTCGGTGATGTTCCTCGGAAATGAGCAGGTCAATGGCGCTCACGCCGCCTTTGAAGTAGGGTCCAACAGGTGTCACATAGACGAGGAAGGTGTACGATGGAGCCGGCGCAACGCCTAGAATGGGACCTGAACCCATCAACAATGGACGCACATACATGGCACCTTTTCCAGTTGGAGGCAGCCACCTCAAGTTTGCTTTGACGCATTGCTCAACAGCATCAACAAAAACGGATTCTGGAACTGGAGGCATCTTGAGTCGGTCTGCACCGCGCTGCATCCTTCGAGCGTTCTCTTCCGGTCGGAAAAAAACCACGCGCCCTTTGGCTGTTCGGTAGGCTTTCATGCCTTCAAAAAGGCCCTGCCCGTAATTAAGAACGCCAGCAGCGGGCGACATTTGAACCGGGCCATAGGGGCGCAATGACCCGGGCATCCATGGATCATCTGCGGTTGTTTCCGTGAGATACATCGTATCGGTCGGGGTCAAAGAAAAGGTCAAACTGTCCCAGTCGATTTCTTCACTCATTTCTTTCACCATGCCTACGGCGTTTATGCCCATGTAGATTGGGCTTTCAATCATTCCTGCTTCCTTTGATGGCTTAGGCCCTGCTTTTGCGACCTTCATGCCTTGTAGTTTTCATGACCCAAGGGCCATAGGATGCCTCGTGCACCATCACAACGGGGAGCGCGATGCGGTTTGAAGGGAGAATGGGTGTCGTCAGTGGACGCTACCATTCTGTGGATGGGCTAAATGGCTCAAAGTCCCCTTCGACTGTGCTCGAGTTATTCGGTCGCTCGGAACAAGGGGAGTCGCTATGTGTGCTCGTGCATGGGCTCCGTCCGACCTTTGAGATTTCACCGTTGATGGCGTGGACCGAGGGAATGGAAATCCCAGAGCATGTGATTCAGCGATTGGCCAACGTCAAACAGATGGATGATGTCATTGACGTCACAGGCCCTGAATTGAAACTCACGGATTTGGGACAACGCCCCATCTGGACGGTCACTGTGCGCCAACCCTTCGTCGTGCCATCGTTACGCAAAGCCCTTGCCAAGCAGAGTTGGCAAATTTATTCAGGGGATATTCCGTTTCTGAACCGTCTTTTTCTCGACCAGGGCATTGGCATGCATTTGGCTGTACAGGGTGAGATTATCGATCGGCGCGAACACCAAGATGAGGATGCGTCCTTCCTCGCTGCAGTTCGCTCAGCAGGTGGGGCTGGCAGATATTCCGTCGATTGTACAGTGGTGTGTTCTCTTGAAGACATCCAAGCGAGCGAGCCGTTCCCAGTGCCCTACAAGGTGTTCTCTTTCGATTTGGAAACCAGCATTGCTCATGACACGGTGCTCTGTGCAGCAGCCGTCATCGAAGACATGGGCACAGGAAGCCGTCAAACGTTCTCATTCGTTGGCGAAGAAGTCACCATTATGGAAGAGTTAACGCTCGTGGTTCGAAGTCAAGACCCCGACATCATCACAGGATACAACATCGACAACTTCGATCTACCGCGACTGAACGATCGAATGGGCGTCCATGCCCGTTCCAAAGACTGGCGCAAACGTGCCTTGTTGTTTGGCTGGGGCCGTGTGCAACAAACAGAATCCGAAGCGAAACGAACGCGCTCAGGATTATTTCCAAGGCGACAATCCTCTCGTGCATGGAACCTCGCGGGGCGAAGCGTTGTGGATGCGTGGTGGCAAGCGCGTATGGCGTTGCGACCACAACGCGAAACCCTTTCCTTCATCAGCAATTTGTTGTTCCCAGACCAGGCTGATAAACACAAAATGGACGTTGATGCATCAAAAATGGATGAGGAATGGGCGAGTCGGCCTGATGTTGTGCTCGAATACTGCATTCGCGATGCCGCTTTGCCGTTGGACATTCTTGGTGAATTGCAGGTGATCCGTAGAAAGGAAGCGGTGGCTGCAGTGGCAAAGGTCGTGTTTGATACTGCAGCCAATGGAAGCACAAGCCAACTGATTGATTCACTTGTGATTCGATTGGCAGACAGCGAAGGTGTTGCGGTTCCACTTACCGGTTCAGCCCAAGCCAAAGAAGGGCAAATCACCGGCGGCTATGTGCACGAAGTCGCAGCAGGGCTTCACCCCTGGATCGCCGTGCTGGATTTCAAGAGCATGTACCCTTCGATCATGATTGGCCACAACATCTGTTACACGACTCGAATCGACCCCGTACAAACGGATCAGCCTGCGGAGGATGAACAAGTCCATACTGCCCCCACGGGGGCACGGTTCCGTCATCAATCGGTACGCAAAGGTTTGGTTCCCTCTCTCTTAGAAGATCTAATGGCACAACGCGACGAACACAAATCTGCGCTTAAAGTTGCGAAGGGCGAAGAGGATGACGCGAAGGTTTCATTTCATGATTCGATGCAATATGCGGTCAAGATTTTGATGAATTCGTTTTACGGCGTCTTTGCAAGTGGGTTTTACCGCTTCACACACCGCGACCTTGGCTCATCCATCACCGCATGGGCCCGTCACAACATCAAAGCTATTATCGCACAACTCGATGCTGAAGGCCACGAAGTGGTGTATTCGGACACTGACTCCATTTTCGTCCGTTCCCCAGTCGATGACGCAGCACCTTCGTCGCTCAAAGAAGAAGAGATACAAGCTGCAAAGGATGGCACTCCAGAAGCTGTTGAACATATGGCGGCTTGGAACAGCGCCAAAGAAGACATGATTCGTTTCGGTCTTGAAGTTGCAGAACGCTACAGCCGAGACTCCGCAATTTTGGAATTCGAAAAAGGACTTTCAGTGTTCTTTAGCCATGGGGCAAAAAAGCGCTACGTTGGGCAAGTTGTATACCCCAACGAAGAGATGTTGATCCGTGGTTATGAAACACAAAGAACCGATTCCTTCGCCTACCTGACCACGACCATGAAGCGCATGTTTAGCCATGCCTTGGCTGACGAGGGTGAAGCATTGGTGCGGTACGCACTCGGTCAAGTGCGTGATTTACGAGAAGGCAATGTTCCGGCATCGGCCTTGATCCTCGCCAAGTCATGCAAGGGGCGAATGGGCAGCAATGGCGAAGTTGATTTCACCAAAGATTACGCCAATCCCGACAGCATGGCTCAAGTGAGGGTTGCCAAAGCACGGATTGCCCTTGGTCTAGGTTTCACTTCCGGCATGAAAGTCTCCTACATTGTCACCGATGCAACCCAGCGACCAATGCGCGTTCAACCATGGTTGGAAAACGAGGAAGGCGGAGGTGTTGCAGGGTACGACGGTCAATTCTATGCCGAACGTTTAGCTGCCGCTTTAGGCCGAATCACGGAAGCGTTTGGTTGGACTGCGAAAGAGTTGGTCTCGGGGAACAAACAAACCTCCTTGTTTTCCTTCTGATTTGACCTAAAACGAGGAAGCCCTTTTCATCAAGGCGCTTCACAGATGGTCCATGAAGTCGCGACGTGTGCCGCTCGCATTTACCGCTTTGATGCTGCTTTCCAGCCTCTCAGGGTGCATTTTTGAACAAACAGATGCAGGTGGAGACGAAGAAGTGCTGGCCGTTTTCAATTATTCACCGTCTTCTAACATTCGTTCGGGCGACACAATCACTTTTGATGCCTCATCTTCGACCCCGAGCGGCGGCATCACCTACCGCTGGGATTTCGATGGCGATGGATCGATTGATGCCACAGGCCGCTCCACAGAATGGAGTTTCGATGAAGCCGACACATACACTGTTGAATTGACCGTTTCTGACGGTACAAAATCCTCTTCTCAAACCAAGGATGTCACTGTTGTAGAAGCAACAGCACAAGCTCCCAAAGCAGAAATCACTCAATACGCCAGCGATGAGGACTGCAGCAACGACGACATCGATGAAACAACACATATTGTGCTTTGGATCTGTGAGATGGATAAATCTCAGACCGATCGGGACATCTCGGCAACCACAACGGTTAATCTTGATGCAAGCGATTCCGAATCCGGCGATTCTTCGCAATACATCACGACATGGAACTGGGACCTCAACGCGGATGTGGATTCAGACAACGACGGTGATTCAGAAAACGATGCCGACCTGACGGGAGAGGACATCGAATGGACGAACGTCCAACCAGGGGAATATGAACTCCACCTCACCATCGAAAACAGCGCTGGTTTGACCGACTCTGATTCAATCAAGGTCTACGTGTCTTATGCAGGAAAATGGTCTGATTTTGAAATGGGAGGAAACACATCTGGCAATGCTGTCACCCTTGATTTTGACCTCAACGTCGTGTATGATAAGGACAATGGAAACACGATTCGCAAAGCAGTGGGCGAATTGACGTATCCCAAGATTGACGGTGACTGCACCAACATAGGAACAAACAATTGCCGTGCTAAACTCGATGTCTATGCTTTCAACGAAGAAGACGAAGAGGCGAGCAACACTTCCGATACAGGGCTTGATCAGCGTTCAGACGGTGATGATTGCGATGAAGACGACAACGATTGCGTGTTCCTCACCCTTTCATCTTACATGTTCACGGACACCGAATCCACCTACGATGATGGCGATTGGACGTTCCAAATACGCAATGAGAAGATCAATGATCTCCAAGTCGAATCGTTCATCATCCGCCTCCATTACAAGTGAGCACAAACGCTTCAACTTGGTCTCTATTGAGAAAGGTGTTTTGAGCAACCTGCGTGAGCGTTCACCATGCGCCGCACTCGAATTGTAGCCACCATCGGACCAGCAAGTTCCGGGGATGAAGTTCTCCAGTCGCTGCTCGAAGCGGGCGTGGATGTGTGCAGACTCAACTACTCGCACGGTTCACCTGAAAGCAAAACGGAGTTGTATGAACGCATTCGTTCAAAGGAAGCAGGGCTTGGTCGTCCCACATGTATTTTGGCTGACCTTCCGGGCCCAAAGTTGAGACTTGGGCGCTTTTCTGGAGTGTTTGCTTTGGAACGAGGGGCTCAATTGAACCTTCACTGCGGCGTTCCGGAAATGGACAACGCTTCGTCGACTGATTTGCCGGTTGAGTACGCAGGGCTTTCAGCTGAACTCCAACCTGGCGACCCCGTGCTCATTGCTGATGGGTTGGTTCGACTCGTTGTGAATTCAACCACTGGTGTGCCATCAGGAACGGTGGCATGCACGGTTGAAGACGGTGGTCCAGTCAGCGCTCGAAAGGGCGTCAATGTCCCGGGTACGATGGTCGATTTACCTGCCATAGGGCCGAACGACAAAGCAGCGATTGCCCATGCACTCGAAGCTGGAGCCGATTACATCGCCGTAAGTTATGTCCGCACGCCCGACGACCTTCGACCAGCAATAGCCGCTGTGAAGGCTGCGGGAAAGCATGTCCCGATCGTTGCAAAAATCGAGCACCCTATGGCGCTCGAGCGGCTTGATGAAATCTTAGATCTCGCTGACGCCGTCATGGTTGCGAGAGGTGATTTAGGGGTCGAAATTCCTTTGGAAGACGTACCAGTCGCCCAACAACAAATCATCGATGGTGCACTCCAGCGGGGCATGATTGTCATCGTTGCAACCCAGATGCTCGAAACGATGACGTTCAACCCCAGGCCGACCCGCGCCGAAGTCTCTGACATTTCAAGCGCAATTCGCCACGGGGCAACCGCGGTCATGCTCTCTGGAGAAACGGCCTCTGGCAATCATCCGTTGGAGGCTGTCAAGACCATGGCGAAGATTGCCCTTGCCGCAGATACCGGTTTCGAATCCACCGATCGGCGCCCAAGCGCTCTTGCCCGCTTCAAAGCCACGCGCTCGGTGGCCCATGCTGGTGTGGAATTAGCGAAACTTTCGGATGCTTCTCGAATCATTGTTGCCACACAGCACGGCAATGCGGCCCGTTTGGTCGCAGGCTACCGCCCTCCAACGCCCGTGACAGCCGTTAGCAACAGAATACGGGCAGCTCGACGCATCCAACTGCTTCCGGGTGTTGAAAGCCTCATTGTGGAGGAATTTGACCGCGGCTCGCAAACCATGCAAACCGCTCTTGAAACATTAGTGGCTCAAGGGACGGTCCTTCCTGGCGAACGAGTGGTTGCAATCTCGGGTTCACCCAAGGCCATCAGCGGTGCCACAAGCACAGTCCGGCTCTACAAAGTCGAAAAAGACGGCTCTATCCGCGGTGCTGAGTAGAAATCATGCCTGAACCGAAATCACTTGATTTTTGACGAGTAAATCCCTTTCAGTGGCCTCTTTCTACCAAACAAGCCGATGGAAGCACGCGTCGCGGTTTTCAAATAGGGGTGGTTGTTCGGAGGACTCGCTAAGGAGCAATTACCATGGGAAGTCAATGGGAAGATAAGAACAAGCCTCACCTAAACATCGTGTTCATCGGTCACGTCGATCACGGAAAGTCAACCACCGTCGGACGTCTACTTTTGGACTCTGGACACATCGAAGGTCACGTCATCGAAAAGAACGAGAAGCTCGCTGCAGAATCCGGTAAGGCTGGATTCGGTCTTGCTTACGTTATGGACGGACTCAAGGAAGAGCGAGAACGTGGTATTACCATCGACGTCGCTCACAAGGAATTCTTCACCCCTAACTACTACTGGACCGTTATTGACGCTCCAGGTCACCGAGATTTCGTCAAGAACATGATCACCGGTGCATCCCAAGCTGACGCTGCTGTGCTCCTCTGTGCTGCAAACGACGGTGTCAACGCCCAAACCAAGGAACACGCTTTCCTCGCAAAGGTGCTTGGTGTCAAGCAACTCATCGTCCACGTCAACAAGATGGACATTTCCGGTGTTGACTGGTCAGAAGACAAGTACAAGGCTGCCTGCACTGAAGTCGGCAACCTGTTGAAGATGGCTGGATTCAAGCCAGACGACGTTCCAATGATCCCTGCATCCTCTTTGAACGGCGACAACGTGTTCAACAAGTCGGACAAGTGCCCATGGTACAAGGGTCCAACACTCTTCGAAGCCATTGACAAGATCTCCATGCCAGACAAGCCAATCAACAAGCCACTTCGCTTGCCAATTCAGGATGTCTACAAGATCTCCGGTATCGGAACTGTGCCAGTCGGTAAGATTGAAACAGGTACACTCAACGTCGGAAAGACCGTCGTGTTCAACCCGTCGATGCAGTCCGCTGAGGTCAAGTCGATTGAGATGCACCACACCATGGTCCCTAAGGCAGAACCTGGAGACAACGTTGGTTTCAACGTCCGTGGCCTTGCTGCAACAGACATCCGCCGTGGTGACGTTGCTGGATACGCTGACAACGAGCCAATGTTCGTTCGACACGACGAAACCTTCGTCGGACAAATCCAGCTCATGGACATTCCTAAGGCAGTTTCAGTCGGATACACTCCAGTGTTCCACGCACACACTGCTCAAGTGGCTGTTCGGTTCCAAGAACTCCTCGAAAAGACCAACAAGGCTGGCAAGGAAGCAAACCCTTCCTTCCTCAAGACTGGTGACGCATGTTTGATTCGTTTCCAGCCTAACAAGCCAATGGCAATCGAGCAAATGGACACCTTCCCAGAACTCTCCCGCTTCGCTATCCGTGACATGGGCAAGACCGTCGCTGCTGGCGTCTGCTTGAAGATCGAAAAGAAGGCTTGAGTCTTCGATTGAATATTGGTTGAGGATTTGGACGGGTCATTATGGCAGCAGTTACCATCATCAAACTCACTGGTCAAAACCACAGTGATATCGATCAAGTCGCTGGCCAAATTAAGGCCATCTGCGACAATGGTGGTATCTCGCTGCGAGGCCCAATTCCATTGCCGACTCGACGACTGGTTGTTCCAGTTCGCAAGGCACCTGATGGTGAAGGCGTTGAAACCTATGACCACTGGGAACTTCGTGTTCACAAGCGTCTGCTTGAGATGGACATCACGTCCGGAAAGGATGAATCGGCTCTACGCCAAGTCACCCGTATCCCAATCCCTGATACAGTGAGCATCGAACTTTCGATGCGCTCTGTGAACTGAGTCCGACGAGGAATCACGTTGCTATAACGGCGTGCCGACAGGCTTTGCAACCACCATCGAGTCGACGATATCTTGAGCACGTCAAGAACTTCTTTCGTTCTGCCATCACAGCGATGCTGCCTCGGCGACACCAGATTCAATCAGCCATTCTGCTGAGTCCTGATCAACAAAGTGAACATCGCCTGCTTCCAAAGCCAGCGATTCACCAGATGCGATGACAATCGGTTCTGGACTGCTCATCAACACTCGAATGCGAATCAGAGATGCTTCGGCTTCAGGCGCCTTTACCTCGGTAACATCATCCTGAATTTCTTCAGGAACAGGCTGCTCGTTTGACGCCTCAAAAGCACTCCCGAGATCAATCGAAGCTTGCTTTGATGGTGCTAATTCCATGGCAGCAGCGTGTTTTGTGCCATCGCTTTGGCCCATGAATGCCGCCATTTCATCATCGTTTTTGTTTGATGCAACGGGTTCGGTTTTGGGCGTAGCCTCTTCCAAGTCTGCATGAATGTACTCGTCCAAATCTGGCCACTCATCTGGCGCCATAAGGCGTTCTTCATCTTGGTCAACTTCAGGGAGAGGTTCAGGACCATTGTCCTCAAACGCAAGCGCTGGTGGTGGTCGAGAGGTGATGGCCTGGTCGGTGAACGAATCAAGTTGCATTGTGCCAGGGGCATGACGCTTTGGTAGAGTCAAGCCTTCTCCAGCAAGTCCATCTTGCATCGAAGACCAATCGATTTCCATCTTGAATCGATCCATGGCAATTTGGACCGCATGGAAAAAGGCTTTCTCGCCCGGATCGTGCCTTTGCCAATCAAGCGCTGGTAATTCTTGCGAGATACCGCCATGTTGTGTGGCGCTTCGAAGGGATTGCGACGACACATGCTGCACCATGGCCACGGTTCGCTTTCGGGCGAGTTCTGAAGCAATGTGACGAATGTTTGCTTGTCGCTTTTGCAAATTTTGTAAACGCATACCAGTGATGCCTTTCATCAGCATGGATTGAATCTCCATATCGAGCGTGGTGAGCAATTTTTTGACCATGTTCCAGAAGTCTTGACGTGGCAACGGCACGGGCATATGACGCGTTGCTTGGAGGCGATGCGTCGAAAACAACTGCTCCTCAACCTCACGCGATTGAGCGCTGTCTAGGTTGCCGAGCGACGACATCGGTTAGGCGTATGGCCGACATACTTTGAACCCTTCATTCCGGATAACTGAATCATCATGTGCGTTGATTCATATCGAATGGCTCACCTCGCGTAAGCGAGGTGGTCTTGAATGCAGCCAAACAAGCGGGAAATTGCGAAAGCAAACACGCCAATACGCGTGTCCCTTGCATTGGTTGTGTTAATGCTTGCAACAGGCTTGAGCCCCTTGGTTGTCAACGCCGAACGCCCTGAATGGGCGATTGAAGGGCGAGACCACGGGACTGGTGCCGTGGATTACATGCCTCCACTGAATGCATCGAGCGTCAATACATCGGTTTCCGGCGCATTGGTGGTTGATGCCAATCGGACCTTCACTGATGGATCATTGGTGGTCGAACCAATATGGACCTCGAATGCTTCAAACGGAAGCAATCTAGGAATCCACTCACTCACTCAATGGAACGGAACCCACGTCGATACCAATGGCATCGGCCATGGAGGACAACTCACGCTTGCCACCGACGCGTCGCTCGGGACCATCACCGACTTCGAGTCGACCGTTCGAACCGCTTCGGGTTGGATGGGCACCGGTGATGATCATGAAGCATGGGCTATCGTTCAACCAAGTTTGCAACCATTGGTCACCCAATCAGGCATGATTTTGCCTGCCAACGGCTCAGGGCCAACCAATCAAAATGGGGCTTCTCAAACGGTGAGTGCACTCTCAACGCGCGGCATCGGCGACTTAGGTGCAAACATGTCAGGATGCATCCGTTCCCCCGCATACCCCACGCCAAATTTTGTCAACAATTACACATTGGCATTCAGACACTGGTTAGCCCTGAACACCGACGATGCTGCTTGGGTGGAAGTCAAAGACAACTCAGGTGCATGGGTGAGCGCTGCTCCAATCAACGGTTACAACGCAACTTCGACCAACCCTTCCGCACCAGCAGCAGTGTGGAATGGCATCGATGCTCATTGGGCTCATGCCACATTTACCCTCGATTCATACCTCTCCTCCATCCAAGAATCAATTGAGGTGAGGTTTTGTTTCGCTACCGGGACCTCATCCACCCCACGAGGCGGTTGGTTTGTCGATGAATTGTTGCTTCAGAACCAAGGCGATGAACCCGGAGTTTGGTTCCACGGAAACCTTTCGGGAGACTATCTTCCTAACGCAGAAGGTCAACTCGCTCTTTCGCTTGATTTTTCAAATCACACGGGCCAGTCGGTCGAACTCGAACTGTCCTCGAATTGGGACATCGAAGGTGGCTCAAACGACCACCTCACCGTATGGATCTCGTTCGACAACGGAAGCACATACAGCCCAATCTCAAACCATCCTGGCCATCCAAACAACGGTGCTTTGTGCAACGGTGTGTTCTTCAATGGTCCCGATTCAAACAATCAGTGGTGTCCTGTCCTCTTCACCTTACCGTGGACGACCTCCAGCCCTCAAAACGCCAGCACCGTTCATCTGAGATTTTGGGTTCAGACCAACGGGCAAATCAACTTTGGAGGCACCGCTTCAAGTGGTTGGGAAGGGATCGCTATTGACGACATCAGTGTATGGACAAACCGAGGCGCATCCAATCAAGCAAAGACACTCCTTGCCAATTTCACAGGCCAGCCTGCTCAACAGAACGGGTCTTCAGATGGTTGGCTGACTTATGACGGAACTGCACCAAATGAGTGGCAATGGAATGAAACCATGGGGAACAACGGGCCAACAGCACTGACTGAGGATTTCGAGGAAGGATTTGACCTTCCAGCAGGCTGGTCATTGGAGGCCACATCCAATCGTCGTTGGGAGGTTGGCGTAACTTCGAACGCATCTGGGTTTGGTCCGGGTGTATGGCACTCGGGCAACAATGGGGCAGGGATCTACCTTGATGATGAATACCGGAACAACATGCTCACTCACCTTTACACGCCAGAGTACACCCTCCCAATCAACTCAACCTCAAGGCTCACGTTCCGAAGTTGGGTGTGCACCGAATCCAGTTGGGACGGGGGGGCTGTGTCGATCTCGACCGATGGCGGACAAAGCTGGTGGTTCCTTCCGCCTACACTGAATGGGTTTCACGACCAAATTTCGACCGTGAACAGCAATTCACCACTGTTCGGTGAAGGTATTTTTGATGGTTCAAATGTGGTGGGTGGTTGCCACAATGTCAACAGAGGGTTTGACCTGAAGACCTTTGATTTGTCGAATTTATCAGGCCAAGAGGTTCGCGCCCGCTTTACCTTCTTTTCTGATCAACTCATTGAGTTGGATGGGTGGTACATTGACGATGCAGGCATTGAAATCGATGTTTATGAAACCGAAGGGACATGGACCTCCAATCTCTTGACTCCACATCCGGTGTTTGGCTGGGGTTCACTGGATGGTTTTGTATCCGAGCCGGAAAACACAACCGTTCGATTTGATGTTCTCGATGGAAATGGGAACGTTCTAGCGGGGTATGAAAATCGAACCTTGCCGGTTGAATTGGCTCTGAATCCACATCAGTACCCTTCATTAAAAATACGCACTCATTTTGTCTCCGAGGATGCACTTCGCACCCCCTCGGTTGAACGCTTGACGGTCGGATCTGTTGGCTATTATGACGCCTATCATCACCGTTATGCTCCCTTCTCAGGCGTCGGTCTGAACGGCTTAATTGTCGATTCCGACGGTCGTTTAGCTGCCACTTCCTCAGCATCCCTTCTTTGGGATTTCACCGCAGTGTGTCCTTTCCAATCCATGGTGCTTCAATCGTATGGCGATAACCTCTCAGCCACTCATGCTGGTTTGTCCCTTGATCGCTGGACCTATGCAGAACTTGACACACCTGTGCTTCGAAGGGAATTGATTCAACGCTCGACGCCTCAATTCGAAGCCCCCCTCGCCCTCACATGGAGTCCAAACTCGGCGTCACCTGGCTTCACATTTGAGCCCATTTGCGCGCTTGAGCCAACCGCTCCAACCTTCACCCTTGGCGATGCGCACACCATGCTGTACGAATGGCCCATTCAGTCGGCCAGTTCCAGTTTTGGTCTTCTGCGTGGTTTCGATCGTTTGGTTGGCAGCCAAAGCGGTGTTCATCCCTCGGTGAACAATTCAATCACCATGGTCCAAAACGGAACACAAACTGCAGATTTGACCTGGCTGATGCCGATCAGCACCCCCTTCACACCTGCTTTGATGGCCAATCAAGTGCAATTTTTACTGAACATGGAGGGGGCAACAGGAGTCATTGAAATCGCTCAAGGCGGCCCAAGCCTCACACTGGCCCCAACCGATTCATCACTCCATCGTCGAATCAGCCATTCAGCAACATGCGTGCCTTTGGCTCAACCGGATTCAACAGGGCTTGCCTCATGCAGTCTTTCGGTCACACTGAGTGGGAACTTTAGCGTCTCGTTCAGCGACGCAGTCATCGTGCCGTCGCTTCAACGCATCACCCATGCCATCCCTCAGGAAACACTCAACGAAGTGATGGACGCGTTCAAGGCACAAAATGCCTCGGCGTCTGTTGTCCTTCCCCTGCATGTTACAACCGCGTCTGGCTCAATTGCTGCCAATTTGTCAGCGACAAGCCAACCCGTTTTGGTCGATTCAATATCACCAATCGCCCACCAACGCTGGTTACCCGGTCAAACCGTAGTGTACCACACTCAACATTGGCGCGGCGATCCAAATCAACCTTCTCTCGACGCTCCAGACCTCACAGCGATCGATTTCATGCTCTCTCCGACTCAACACACATCCGATGCTGTGATTCACCTGCAGGTCGTCGATGTTGACACAACCCCCCAGTTCCGCCAAATCGGAGGCGTGGCGTATGCTCACTTGATTTCAGAGTCATCATCCATCTCGTGTTCGCTGAATGTCTGCAACGCAACATGGTCGATGACGAGCACATGGGCGTTTGATGACATTGATGATGTTCATGTTCTGGTGGCTGCAACAGACACTGAAGGGCTCGCCACCGGGCCCGCCCATACGCTACGGCAAACAGCGTTCAATGAAATTGAAAATGATTTGGAAGTTGTGGAGTTTACACTCACTGATGGCCAACAACGCAACCTCAACGATTGGTCAAACCTTCAATGGCCATTCCATCTGAACGCAAGCCAACCGATGCTTGCAACAGGTGCTGTACGTTTCCAAGGGGTCGCCCAATCCTACATTGGGGAGCATGAGGCCAATGTCCGTATCGATGCAGTGGCCGTACCACCAATCAACATCAGCGGAGGCCCTCATGAATGGCCAGGTGAGCCTGTCGAATGGTCGTCGTCTTGGTTTGCTGAAGTGGACGTAAATGGCGAATTCTCGATTGAACTTGAGACCCCTTCTATGATGGACAACGTTCCATCAAGCACTCGTATTCTCGTTTCGCCACACCTCGAACGGCGAGGTCCTATCAACGCCTCTGCAGAAACAAGCCTCGATTTCACCGGTCGCTCCAGCGATGTACCGTTCCTGTTTGACCGAGTTGCTCCGAACACCATTTCATTGCTCGCTCTTGACCCCGGGGGGGTTGCTCCAGCAAACAATCACATCTGGATGAAAGGTCAAGATGTGGCTCTTCGTTTGACGCTTGAGGATCAAGAAGGCTTAGCGAACACATTGCTGTTCCATACTTGGCTTGAGGCCAAAGATGATGTGAATTTTGATGGAATCATGGATCAAGAAGAATATTCTGTTCAAACGATTACCTTCAACATTGGCTTAACGGAGGCGGTCGTAGATCTGCCTCTTCTCTCTTGGAGTGACATCACCGGTGGCGCACCCTCTGGGAGAGCCAGCGTGGTGATCGAAGCGACCGACTTGGCAGGAAATCCACTACAAGGTGGCGGTGCATACGGGGAATCGACTGATTTAGCCACCATTCTCGTTCAAGAAAGATATGATACCTTGATTGAAACTTCAACCCTCGAGTTTGACGCATTGGACGGCAAATTATTGCTGGGCCACGAGCATCATTTCTCCTTCATCATCACCGACGGCAACGGCATCAACTCGCTTGATGAGATTGAACTGTCTCTTTTCGGCCGTGATCAAAGCACCACGTGCTTCATCGAGCATCGCCCAAGGTTTGCGCAGACGTTGTTTGATGAATCGTGCTTTGAAACTGCACCGGTCGTCACCGTTACAAAACTGGGCTTGGCGCAAGAATGGAATGTCTCTATCGCCTTCCGGCTGGCATGGACACTGCATCAAACTCCACTTCTAGAGGAAGCCATTCCATCATTGAAAGTCTTCGATGAAGGCCAAGACCTTGGCGTTGGGCTTTCAAAACTCACCGTGTTCTCATGGAATACTTCCTATGCACTTGAATTGAAACCCCTTGTTTTCGAGGACCTGACCTTGCCAATTGGCTCAACTGAAGGGCATCATTTCTGGGTCCATCGCAACGATGTCCTTCACCTAAGTGTTGAACTCGTTCACGCTGGAACAACCATCGCAGCAGAATACACGCCGGATCAAATTTCTATTGACATCGTGCTTTCGGATGGGGAACGGTCCACTTCATCGAACTTCACAGTGGATCAGTTTGGCATTGGAAACCAATCGATTCAGCTCAATGACACCATCATTAAGCACAATTTGGGCTTCATTGATGTGATTGCTGACAATGATTTTATCCAGCATGATGAACGGTTTAATTTCACAATCGATCGGCATTCTCCTCAACTCACTGTGCCTCCCGGAACGTTGGCCATCGTTGACTCTGACATGCTGAGCGCTCAAGACATCATTGTTATCCTCAGTGATCAAGAGGGGCTCGGTCAGCATCCAGTCACAATGCACTGGACCTTTTTGCGGCTGGGGCAACCCATTGAAGGCAGTGAAGGAAGCGCAGAAGTTCCTCTTTCCGCAGGCACTGGAACCACCAACACCTACTCAGGAACAGTGGATATGGGTTCAAATGATTCAGTTGCCCTTGAACGAACCGACCGGTTGTCCGTTTGGTTTTCAGCTTCCGATCTCGCAGGAAGGGATGTTTCCGGATTTGGAACGAGCAGCATCCCATTATCACCCGCCTTCCGCTGGGTCGCTTTCGAGCCACGATTTGACAACATTGTCGTGACTCCTTACCGGCCGATTGTTGGGGAAAACATCTCCATTTTTGTTCGAGTGGCGAATGAAGGTCTGGTCAATGGAAGCGTTACAGTCCATCTTGTGGACTCAGACGGTCGAATATTGGAATCAAACACATCTGAACTCGTACCAGGTTCTTGGGCGGAACACACATGGAGTCTAGAACCATGGACGACAGGGCGGTTAGGACTGAGTGTTGTTCTTGTTGATGTGACAGGAAATATTCCCTTACCAATGGGTGAGGTTCAGGCTCAACCAGATTCGAGCAGGGGCGGCCTCGACAGCCTTGGATTTGCAGTGCTGGTCGTCATTCTTGCCGCGGGCGTCTTGGCCTTTAGCGTGTACCGCCGCCAAGAAAAGATGGCAGACTACACCCGAAAACAGGTGGATGCCGCTCTATTCACCCAGAATCTCCCCCCGCCAAGGCCCAAAGATCTTGACCACTTTGATGAAGAGCAATAGTCAAGAACAGGAGGTTCGAGCGTTGGATACAAGCCGGGGTTCCCGAGCGGTCAAAGGGGGTGGACTCAAGATCCTCTGCGTAAAGCTTCGCAGGTTCGAATCCTGCCCCCGGCACTCCCTTTTTTTAAACGATACACAGCGTTAGATGTTCATCGATAAATGGGGTTCCTTTCCGAGGATTATTTCTCTGATCAAGACCAATCAACCTGTTTAGGCGATTCACAAAGGCGTTTTGAAGCCCATTGCCCGTACGACGCACCAGCCTGCGCGGGCCTCAAAGATAGAAAAAGCGCCTCCTGCAAGAGCACCAACCGAAGCAAGCCACCAAAATGAACCGCTTATTGTTCCACTCGCAACGACGCCGAGCAACAATGCTCCTCCAGCAACGGCGGCTATACCGCCCATGAGGCGGGCTGCTTTTCCTTTTGCATCTATGTTGCATTCGAGTGCCATGGTGTAGAATAAATCCTGTGGATATATCAAGGGGTGTTTTTCAAATGGGCAAAAAAACCCTCACTTTTTTGCTAAAATCGCATCAACGAGAGGCGTGAATGTTGCACCATGCGGATGGGGCGAAACGACGTCAGCAGCCTCCTTGACTTGTTCAAAAGCGCCACCCACCGCAATCGACCAGTGAGCGAATTCAAACATGGGAAGATCGTTCGGGGCATCACCAACGCACAACACATCCTCAGCAGACCAGCCCATCTTTTCGAACATGAGCTCTAAACCGGTTCCTTTTGACAAGTGTGGCTCCATGAGGTGAATCGCAAATCCTGTGCGAACAACAGACAAATGGGACCATTGACTTTCAGCAATGCTTTGTTGAACCGCTTCGAGGTCTTCATCAGGAAACAGACACCACTCACTTTCTCGCCAACTGTTGGTTTCAATCCCTTCTGGATCAAGGCCTTCGATTTGGGTCGAAAGCCATTCGGCTGCCATCTTGGCTTCCTTTCCATCTGCTCTCACAATAGGCCCTCCCCAGGCCTTGTGCCACAGAACACCCCCGTTTTCGCAGCATATAGGTCCAGAGAGTTTGAGAAACCTCCACAAACCATAGGTGATGGCTCGAACGTTTCCGGTCGCTAAAACGACAGGTATCCCAGCATCTTCTAACCGCCGTAGCGCTTTGATTGCACCTGTATCGAGTTGTTTATTTCCATCGGTAAGGGTTCCATCAATATCGACGGCCACGACCTTTGGACGCCAACCTTGGGGAAGCCACTGCATAACCTTGCGAAGAGGGAAGTTGGCGTAAAGATTGGCGTTCTTCGTGAATATGCCTGAGCATATTCTAGGTCTCAAAGGGCAGGCATTATTTGTGTAGCGCTTAACCCATTCATATGGTCGAGGGGGCGGAAGACGAATTTTTCCTCTCCCTTGAGGAAGATGAACCTGCTGCAAAGGTTGTGAAATCGAAACCGACCCCTCAAAAAAAGAAAAAACCAAAGAAAAGCGCTCCAAAAACGGACGTCGCCCCCCCAACACTTACAGCCGAACTTGTCGACACCTCAGTGGTCGAACAAGCGACGGGGACTTACGAACTCGGCTGGCCATTGCTTGGAATGGATTGTCCAGATTGCGCCAGCAAGGCCACGCGGGCTTTGGACACCTTGCACCAAGCAAACGACATCCATGTCTCTGCAACAGCAGGGACGGTCCGATTCAAAATCGACCTTGAATACGGTCATGTGGCCGAGGTCTCTTCGGTTCTTCGGTCACTTGGTCACGCACCTGACGTTGATTACCTCGAATTGGCGGGAGCGAAAGCGACAACCATCGCTCACCGAAATGGAATCGATCGCAGAAAATTAACCAAATTGTTCCGCCAACAGCCCGGTGTTCTTGATGTGGAAATCAGTGACGATGACCGGATCATCCTCCAGTTGGCTCCAGATGCGACGCCTGAACTGTTTGAAAAGCGCAATCGGGCATTGGAACACATATCCGGAATGAAGGTCAATCTCATTCCTGCTCAGTCCAATCGAATTCGTCCTGATCAGTGGCGTTTAATTGGCGGAGGCATCGCCTTACCTCTTCTCGCTCTTGTGATCATGGGGGAACTCTTGGGTTGGCCTGATTATGTTCTTGGTATCATTGCCCTACCGGGTTTGCTGATCGGCGGCATGCAGATGTTCAAAGAAGCATTGGCAAGCCTCGCCAATCGGCAAATGGGATTCCAAGTGCTGACAAGTCTTGCTGTCATTGGCGCTGCCATCTTGGGCATGTGGGAAGAAGCGTTGATTGTCGCTATTTTGGTCGCGTTCACCGCCCACCTCGAAGGGGATGCGCTCTTGCAAGCACGCAACGCTATGCAAGGCGGACTTGACCGCTTACCGCGCAAGGCTCGAAAACTCACAGGTGCTTCACCTTCATCAGCAATAGGCATTGAATCAGCCCTCAAAACCGGAGCATTTTCGCTTACAATGGCGGCCCCAGCCCCACTCATTGGCGCAGATGGTTGTGCACTGCCAGACCCAAATGCTGCCTATGAGGAAGTGCCAATCGAATTGGTCCGTAAGGGCGATCGCCTCGAAATTCGAAGTGGAGAATTGATTCCAGCAGATGGAATGATCGTTGAAGGGTATGGAGCCCTCGATAAAGCACCGTTGACTGGAGAATCAGTTCCGGTTGAGATTGCCGAAGGCGATGAGATACAAGCGGGCCTTGTGCTCGCTCGAGGGCCAGTGGTCATCGAAGTCACCGCTGTCGGTGACGACACCCGCCTTTCGGGTCTAATCGATGCAGTCCATACCTTCCGTGAAGAACCACCACGCCTGCACAACATCATCGAGCGTTTCACAGCCATTTGGGTCCCCGTTGTTTTGTTCGGAGCCTTTGTCATTTGGTGGACTATGTTCCCAGAGGATTGGAAAATCATCCTTCTGCTCTGGGTTGTTGCTTGCCCGTGCGCTCTTTTGCTTGCGACTCCGGTTCCTCACGCAGCCGCTCTGGCACGTTCTGCTCATATTGGCGCAATCGCCCGTGGTGGAGATGTCATTGAGCGATTATCAAAGGTTGAACACATTTTGCTCGATAAAACAGGAACCCTCACTTCAGGGAAGCCTCGGATCGGCGAGGTTGTGTTTGCCAAGGGCCGTAAAAAGGACCCTGCTCTCCGACTTGCTGCTGGACTTGAAGCACGTTCCTCCCACCCTTATGCATTGACGGTGATGGACTATGTTCGAAAACAAGGCCTCGAGCCAACAAAAGTCAATGTCTTGGCTGATGTTGAGGCAGGCGTGCGTGGGAAGGTTGGCGGTAAAGAGGTGGCTTTCATTCGTTATGATCGGGCTGAAGATTTAGCGATCACAGTTCCAAACGAGTTGAAGGAGGCTTATTCATCCGCTGAAGCGAAGGGGCATGGCGCCAGTCTGCTTGCTCGCGATGGCAACGCATTGGCCTTGTTCACCTTCGTCCATGACGATACACGCGACGGAAGCCACCACCTTATTCCTGCCTTATTCCAACGAAACATCAACGTCGAAATTCTGTCTGGTGACAACCAAGCAGCAGTCACAGCTTTTGCAAAAAGCGTCGGTCTTCCGGAAGCATCAGCCCACGGTGGTCTTTCTCCAGAAGAAAAAGTCGAATGGGTTCGCGGACGATCGAAAACACACGTCACGATGATGGTTGGAGATGGATTCAACGATGCTGCGGCGCTCGCTGTCGCAGATGTCGGTGTTGCTGTAGGCAGCGGAGAAACCGTCAATCTCGAAGCAGCGGACGTACTGATTCCCGGCGACGACCCTCAAATGCTAACCGAGCTCATCGATCTCGCTCGTCGGGCTCAGCGGATTTTAATCGGTAACTTCGTGATTTCTGTGGGCATTACATTGGCACTCGTTGCGGCAGTCATCGGCCAAATGTATGATCAACTATGGGTTGGTGTTCTCATTCACGAAGCTTCAGTCATTCTCGTGATCCTCAACGGGGCAAGACTTGCAGGTTCGGATGGTGCCCTTTCGTTGTTGAAAAACATCGTTGTTTCCCTTTGGAGGGACACGAGCGAAGCCTTCGGTTTGCTTAGGAGTCGGTTCACGTCCTGACCTTGATTTTACGCGGCATCTTCAAACCATAGAGTGGCATCTTCCATCATGGTGAGCGCATGGCCAGAGTACGAGCAGACCCAGTCACAACCGCACTTGCTCATCCAACAAGGCGCGCCATCTACCTCGCCCTCACTCACTCTGATGAATTGAGCACGGTCCAGATTGAGCGACAATTAGGCGTCGATCGTTACAACCTGTATCACCACATGAAGAAACTCGCATCGCTGGATTTGATTGAAAATCATCGGGATCAAGGTCGAGCACGATGGTGGCGAAAGGCAGCACAGGTTGAACTACCAGAATTGCTCCAAGCCTCAACGAGTGTACAACCTCCAACAGCGACTCCTCCCACACAAGCATCGTCTGAACCACTTCCCGACGGTCTGCACGATGCTGTCCAGCACGGTGGCGATGTTCGCGTGATCACCCTCGATGGGTCACGGGACCAAGTTGGTGCGAAGAAAATGCTTGAACTGTTGGCCCAGCAACATGGAATTCCGTTGGATTTGCCGTGGAATTTCCTCCCAGAGAGCATTGTGCTCATCGCTAAGAAGCGCTGAGCCTACCTAGAGCAATAAATCAAAAACGAAGACCCAGAGGCGAGACCATGAGCGAAGAGTCAACAGTTGAATCTCGTGTGGCCCCTCCTGCGCTCAGTTGCCCAAAATGCGAGGGCCTGCTGCCAAGCGCTCTTGGTGAGGTGCAATGCACCCTTTGTTCGGCAAATGTTCGAATCGATCACCCGGTCACTCGTAAGAAATGGAAAGAAGAAAAAGTCGGTTGTCCAGAATGTGGCAAAGTTCTCATTGTTGGAGTCGATAAGCGCCCTGCTCACCTCAAGTGTGCGTCCTGCATGCACCACTTCACCCTCACACCTCATATCCCCAAAGTGGAGATCACATGCCCGGGTTGTGAACGCCAGTTGCGAATGAAGCGAAAGCCTGGTGCTCGACGCATTGATTGTCCAGCCTGTGACACAGCGTTCAATGTCAAATTTTGAATCCCTTGCTCGTAAAAGCAGATTTTCCATGCCTCAACAGCCATGACTTTGGCCGTGGAATTCCACCCTCCAAAACGCCTTGTCGCGCCCCGGCCTCGTCGCGCTCCTTATCTATGATGAGAAGTGCATGAAACAGTGGATGGGATACGATGTTACCGAGCGCAAGCAAGAGTACTGAGGCACTCGATGCAGCACGGAAGAAGCGTGAAAACGCTGACAAAGTTGCTCTATCAGCGCTTCGTTCTCAATTCACTTCAACCCCTACATCATCGCTTGATCAAGCCACGATGACCTCCGCTAGGTTCCGTCAAGAAGAGCGTCTTAGAGCCGACCTCCGACGAGAGCGGCGGCTCCGTCAGCAGGCCATTGCAGAACGTGTTTCAGCTATGCAAGAAGCGCTCGCTGCAGATCTTGCAGTCCAGCATGAATTGACCCTTGACCAACTGGAAAAAGAAATGCGAGAAGCGATGGAACAGGACCTCAGCATGCTCGAAAGAGACGCATTGGCGCGAGAAGAATCTCGAATGCGAGGCGAACTAGATCTCCGTTTGAACCGTCAATTGGAAGCAATGCGTGACCAATTTGAAGTCGAACAAGACAGGCGTCTAGAAGAACATCGCACCCAACTCAAGGCACAAATTGAATCTCAGTTGCATGATGAACACCGTCAGCGATTGGACATCCAAAAAGAGCGACTTTCGCTCGAATTCAATCAACACCTCCAGCACCGCATCCGGGGCATCGAAGCGGACATCCACGCCGAGATGGAAAAGCGCTTCACAGAGATGGAGTCAAATGAGATTTCCAGATTAGAAGAGGGGCACAACGCACGCCTTGCTGAACGCGAAGAGCAACTCCGCCGAGGAATCAGAACCCGTCTTGAACAGCAACTTCGAACCCGCCTGAAGCAACGTGAAGCTCGCCTCAAAGCAGAGTATGAACGCCGAAGCCTCCGCTTAGAGGAGGACATTGCCGAACAACTCCAGTCTGAACTTGAAGGTCAGCTTCGCCAAGAAACTGACGATCTCGAAGAACGAATGCGAGAAGATGTCGAACTTGCTATTGCTCGGCGCCGAGATGAATTGCGCGTTGAAATCGAACAACAACTGCAAGCACGACACTCCGAGAGGCTGGCAGAACGAAAGTCACGGTTGCGTGAGAAGTATGACATCACCTTCTCAAAGGCAGTTGATGATATTTCACGCACCCTCAAGACGGATGTTGAAGTTGAACTTGAACAGCGTATGGATGAAGAATTTACTTCCTACCGCAGCACGCGTGAAGCAGAGATTCAGAACAGACTTGCTCGGTTCCGATATGAGCGAGAGGCAGAACTCCGCGAACAACTCGAAACTCAATACGATGCGAAGAAGACCGATTGGTCGGAACGGCTCGAACTTGAATTCCAATCCCGTGAAGCATCGGCTCGAAAGGCGATCATGTCCGAAGTGGATGCAGGCCTTCGAAATGAACGCCTGACCTTTGAGACCGACTTGGATTTGTTGAAGGAAGAGACTTCCCTCGAACTCGAAGTGGAGATGGAAGAGCGGCTCAACGCATTCCGAGACCGCAAGGAAGAGGAAGTTGCGGTGCAACTTGAACGCCAACTCGACAAGCGTGAAGAGATTATGCGGAACAAGGCTCTCATCGATGTTCGTAAGCGTGAAGCACACATTCGTGCGGAAATTGAAGCACAACTCGGCCTCAAGCGTGCAGAAATCAGAAACCGGCTGCAAGGTTTGACAGAAAAGATGGATGCCTTCAAGGAAATGGCAGAAGACAAGATGCGAGAAGCAGTCACCAGGCAAGTGCAAGGTGAAGTCGACCAAGAGGAAGAAACCTATCGGTCCCGTGAAGCAGAGTTCCGAGAACTCCAATCCACAGACACCCGTGCAGAAAAGCGCCAGATGTGGATGCAATCAATCTCTGGGCAAAGCGCTCCGGGTCAAGCCCCTGCCAGCATGGATCCTTCCGCTCTCGGGGCTCGTCCAGACGCCCTTGGAGCAGCAGCAGGCCGTCCTATGCGAGGCATGCTCGGTGGGCAAGCACCACAACAACCTCGAATGGGCCTCGCTGGAATGCGAGCCCCGGCAACCAGTTCTAAGCCATTGACCATGCCAGGCGCTCCTTTGGTGAAGCCAATCAAGGCCCCACTTGGTGCAGGCGC
>OBPB01000012.1_pt1 | contig 49389 bp, 35 predicted proteins | sample 1534631 | NCBI WGS metagenome assembly OBPB01 (sample SAMEA3275471, study PRJEB22092) | marine metagenome | biome: Marine environment; feature: Belgian marine environment, sample taken at 3 meters depth; material: Sterile flask | collected 2014-06-24T18:06:27+00 | depth 3 m
TTCTTTGTCGACGTTAAATCCAAGCCAATCGGCCATGTTGTGTGTGAAGGGCATGGCTTGGCCAACCGGTGAGTGCTCATGAGGACTTCGGAAGCGGTCATTCCGACTGCTACCTGCGTCGACTTGAAATCATGGAGGTCCATCTGAAAGCGTGGCCTCCCCTCTACAACTCCCTGAAATCCCGCCCGCTGGGCCTTGGGATGGGTATGTTCTGGTTGTCATTTGGCTGCCCCTTGTTTTACGCCTTCTCTTCCTCGCTATGCCTTTCCGCAAAGCAATAGCCAAACTTGCGCCTCATTCAGGATGGGCTATCAAGCAATTTCGTTCCCTTCCAGTTCGAGGGTTTGGCGTTCTAGCGTTAAATGAAATTCTTGCTTTCAGCATCCCCCCAATGTTGGTTCTCATGGTGCGTTTGCTCTCAGATCCGATCGGATGGGCTACGTGGGGAGAAGTAAGTGATCTCGGCATAGGGATTCTCATCCTCTGTCTCATGATTTGGATTTTCGTTGACATGCTGCGAATCGCTAGAGTTCGTCGCATGTTAACCGCTATTGAGCGTCAAGATTTGGCAAAATTGCGTAAAGTCGCTGATGTTGGAATGAAGGCTCGCTCGTGGTTACAGAAATTTTCGCTCAGTCCTGCTAAAGAAAGCGTCATCGATTCTTCGAAAGAAGAGTCAACCGGAGAACGCGTCGCAAAGCGGTCCCTCCAAGTCTGGGCTGCTCGAGCACTCATGGCACGAAAATTGACCCCTCAAGGGTTGTTGGGTGGAATCGCCCTTGGTGCCGCAGTTGAAGTAGCCAAGGCTGGAGCAGGAAAACTCACAGAAGTCGTTGATGAAAAGATGCAATCTGAGTTCGACAAATTAGCAGAAATTAACAGCAAAACATTGCTTTTCCTTCTGTTGAGGGATTTACTCATGGGCTTATTGCCTCTCTTCATCCTTGCAGGCTTACCAATCCTCCTCGCTTGAATCAGCCGCCATGTTCATGGAGAACCGGCGCTGCCCTCAGCACAGGGAGTCTTCATGTCACTGCTCATTTTAATGCGCCACGGCCAATCGATGTGGAACGCTGCGAAGTTGTTCACTGGTTGGGTGGATGTTCCGCTCACCAACGTCGGGATCGAAGAAGCGATTGAAGGTGGCAAAAAAATCGCTCACCTCGACATGGATGAGGTTCACGTCTCAACCCTGATCCGCGCCCAGATGACGGCCATGCTCGCACTCGCTCAACACGGTGGGGGGAAAACTCCCGTGTTCCAATACCCAGCACCGGAAGGAGGCACATCCTCTGTTTCGGAAAACGAGGCTCGAATGATTGACTGGGCTCAAATTCGGGGCGATGCAGGTTCTGCAGATTTGCTGCCAGTCCATGTCTCCTGGCAACTCAACGAACGAATGTATGGAGATTTACAAGGCCTCAACAAAGACGACACTCGCAAGTCCTATGGAGATGAGCAAGTGCACATTTGGCGTCGTTCCTTTGATGTTCCACCTCCATCAGGTGAATCGCTTAAGTTGACGGCTGAGCGAACCATTCCCTACCTTAATGACGCCTTGATTCCGGCTCTCAAGCAGGGCAAGAACCTCTTCGTTGCCGCTCACGGCAATTCCCTGCGCAGCATCATCATGCACATCGAAGGGTTGAGCGAAGAACAGGTGCTTTCTCTGGAAGTGCCCACCGGCCAGCCGATGGTGTACGCTTGGTCTGAATCGGGTTGGGAACGCCATGAGCTCTGAACGCAGCCTGTTGACCCGCTCCAATGTCATTCTCGTCGTTGGTGCCTTGATTTCTCCTTGGCTCTTGTGCCAAGTGTGGATCCTCACAAGCGCTGGTGATGAACCGTTTGATGAAATGCCAACCTGTGAATCCACCAGCATGAATTGCGCTCACTTAGGTGGCAATGCTGATTTTCGAATGGAAGAACTCAGCCTCACCGTCAACGCTTCAATCGAAGAGGTTCAACTCGATTTAGAGGCTTATATTGCATCGAACAAGGGCGATGTGTTGGTCGCTGAATCCGGAGATGGTGCACACTATGTTCACTTTGTTGAGCGGACTTCGTTCTGGCGGTTCCCAGACGATGTTGTGGTTGGTTTGACAGCGCTTGATGAGGTCACCACGCAAATTGAATTGCACTCTCAATCCCGTTTAGGTCAAGGCGACCTCGGGGTTAACCCCGACCGACTTGAAGGGCTTCATGCCGCTCTCGTTGCGTGATCGCTGAAGCTTTCCCAGCCAAAGGGATAGCCATCCTCATCAACCAGAATCACGTTGACGCCAAGCCCGTTTTTATGGAAAGCAATCAATTGGATTTCATGGATTTTATGGCCGCTGGGAGCGACACCAAGCACGGGAAGTTGTTGACGTTGGAAGAATGATCGTCGTTTTGCTTTGCTTGGCTGAGCCACCGCTTCTTTGCCAACCCTCCTGCGCTGCCCTTCAACATCGTCAAACCATGGCAGTGGGCCTTCAGGTGAAAAGCGCAAACCGAGGATCATGTCGACACCAGCCGTTTCCTGGGCCGCATCAGCGTCCGCACCGCTTGGTATTGCTGGCGCATTCGGGTGTGTATGGAGCCAGTGCGTGAACCGCCCAGCGCGTGAGCCTCGGGAACTGGAAAACATGTCATCAGTCCAATCTTCGGGGAGATGGTGCACTGAATATGAGTCGCCGCGGTTGACGATATGTGCCTCCTTAACGCGGTAGCCTTGGCCTTGAAACAGATTGAAGGTTGACTCTTCGGCCCTAAACCGCTCATCAACCTCTTCGATGTGCGGTGCGTCCGCATCGATGTCAAGACCAACGAGGATTTCGTCAGGCAGCGCTTGAAGCGCCCACCAAACTAAATTTTCAAAGACGCCACCAGGCAGATGAATCTGAGCAGTGTACGCTTCTCGACTTCGATAGGACTCCTCATTGTAGGTGGTCATCAACTCGACAAGCCACGCTTCAACCATCGTCCTCGACAACCCCAGCCCCCCCTCTTGAATGAACTGTGCGGAAGTCCATGGAGCCGAAGAATCTTTCAAAAGGGTCGGTCCGTTGCTTTCACCATGGCGAAGAAGAAGGGCGGCTTCGGGCGATTTCTCGGCGCCATCACCGGTACGCCCTACGAGCGGCTCCTAAAGCAGGTTGACAAGTTGGTCAACGAGTTTGAAGACGACGATCGAAAACTGGCCAAGAACCTCAACAAACTTGCCAAGATGGTAGGGCAGCAATACGAGGAAGAAAACCTCGATGAAGAAGAGCACGACCTCATTCTCGAAGCGATTGAGGAAGTTGATCCTGAGGGCCGTTCTTTTGCCAAATTGTCTGACGATGAAGATTCATTCTACGCTGGGACCGTCCCAGATGCTCCTGAATTGAAGCGGGAAAAGAGGACAAACCTCGACGACTTGATGCAATCCAAAGGCGATGAATTCCTCGGCAGCTATGGCCGCGATGAGTTTGAAGAATTCAAAGCAAGAATGAGCGACGATTTCATCGCAGAATCCGACGATGCCATTCGCCAAGGCGATCATCAAGCGGAAATCATCACTGAAAACCGTGTCTTTGCGGATGCAGATGAAGAGTTGGACCGCTTGAAACAACAGATTTCACAAGAATCCGGTATGGTTGATCCAAACGCCGAGGAAGAGGAAGAGGAAGAAGAAGTTGAGGGCTATTCAATCGATGAAAACGGCGTCGAATGGTTCGAAGACGAAGACGGCTACTGGTGGTTCCGTGAAGAAGGCCAAGACGATTGGCAACCTTACGATGAAGACTGATCTTCAGGTTTTGGTCCAGTGAATTGCACGATGAGTGAAACCCAAATCGCCAACAGCAAAGCGCCCAACCAGGTGTTCATTTCCACGATCACGCTTGCGATCAGGACGCCAAGGAAAAATACGGCGATAGCAAAAGCCAATCCTAGCATTGTAAACGGGGCATAGCGAAGCCTTGGGTCAATGAAGCTGTAGACATAGTAACCACCGCCTCGGTAGGCGAAAATGTAGGCAAAGCAGACGTAAACGAGTCCCATTCCAACACAAAAGAGAGCCAGGTATGGGTGGAGTTTTGGCGCGACCAAAACAACTTCCACTGCCAAAAAGATGGCAGCCAAATTGTGCATAGCCTGTTCATGGTAAAGGAAGATGTGATCTGATGATCGATTGGATGCGAACAAATCTGGCAGGATGATGTATCGAACAATGGTTGCCGTAAGGAAGGCCGAACCACACGCTACCGCAAACATCCCAATCTCCATTGTTTCCAACCAGAACGGCACGTTGCTCCCGTTTATATGCAGCACAGAGGCGACGCTCACGCTTGCAAAGTACAGAATGTTGCTCAGCAGTGTCCACGAGCTAAACGTGACGAATTTTTGGAACCCGACTGGATGCAACAAGGTCATCGACCGTTGTTCGTGAAGCAAGACTTGCATGTTTCCCGGGCCAGAGTGGAACATCGAAACGATGGCGGCAAGACCGAACAGAAGCGCAATCACACGCCATCCCAACACCGCTCCTATCGGCATCAATGGTTCGACCAGTGACCGTGCGCTGTCCTGCACCACGCTGCCAAGATTGAGTATGCCGAACATGAGAGCAAGAAGCAAACCAATTGCACCCATAGCAGCAAAAGTTTGTTGGGCGGTGGTTTCTCCACCATAGTCCAACTTTTCGCCCATGATTTTCATTCCCGGTGTGAGGTGGTCTTGAATGTTCGTTCAAAGGTCTACCGCAGGTCTGGCAAATCGTATTCGGATGGCGTCCGGTACTGGTAGGGATTTTCCCTTGCCTGTTTCCTTCCATCGGTCCTTCCTTCTGCCACTTCTTCAGGGTTCTCCAACTCATATTTTCGCTTGATGGCTCGCATTTGCAGCGAAACGCTCAGCATCCAAAAGACGAGCACAATCGCCATTGTGGAGGTTGATCTTGGATTGAGAACCTCCAGTGTCTGCCCGTTGAGCACAAGCATTCCCCCCAGCGTGGCAATGCTTCCAAGCAAACCTGAAACCAACATTGGTAATTTTTTCCGAATCCAAATCACTGAGAAAAACGCAATCACGGCCATTGCGTTGGTGATAAATTCGCTGTCGGTCACTTCGAATCCCTGCCCGTCAAGCCATTGAAAGCTCCAACTAAAGCAGATGTAAATTCCGAACGAAGCCATGAGGTGAATGCTCATCTGAATGGTCATGAGCATAATACCGGCACTCAACAAGATCAAGATGAACATCAAGGACAGTTCACTGACGGTTCCATCTGGGATGAGGTCGTGCACAATCGGTGTGAAGACATATCCAATTCCACCTCCAACTGCACCAGCAACATACTGAAGGCGCTCATGACCGCGCAGCATCAAGAAGACCCCGGCGCCGATCAAAACAAGGCCAAACAACGGGCCAAGCGCGTTGATTTGCTCCAAGAGAGGTGAACCGACATCCGGCATGTCGATGTCAACCATGAACATCTCATGCGCATTAGGAATTTAGCCTCATCGCTCCTGATTGTGGCCAAACCTTAGTTCCATATCGAGAGGGTGTGAAGGTCGAATTTGATGACCGAGTTGTCGGCCCCGCCTTGTTCTAAGAGTGCATTGGCTTGTGCTTCGCTTGAGATCCCGATGATCTGCTTTGGACGAGAAAGGCTCCCCTGTTCGGTTGCTTGAATCACCTTTGCAAGCACTTGTGCCCCGTTGAACGGCGGCATGAAGAAATCAAGCAAGAGCACATCAGGCTTGAATTCCAGAATGGCTTCGAGAGGCTTGGATGAATTCCATCGTTGCAAAAACACGATTTCATCGAGGTTGATCTCCGCTGAGGAAAGCATGGCTTCTAGGTCGTAGGAGTCCTCAAACGCGAGCACTCGCATCCTTGAGGCCTCATGCAGGGATTGGTTGCTGGTCCCACCAGTGCGGCGCTTCGAACCAGGCTTCGTGGTTCACCGGGCGATCGATGAGGGGCAGTCCGAATGTGCCTCCATTGACCGTGAGTCCACCAGCAGGATTGCTGGCACACGGCCCTGGCAGGTAATCCTCGCCCGTTTCACTCAACTCCAACCGCAGAGCATGACCTGCGGGTAATACGACGTCAAGCGGGTTGAATTCCATGAGCATGGTGTATTGGCTGAACGGCAGTGCCGGTTGAGCATCATACCCACCGTCTCGGTAGCGAATGTCCATGGTGGCGTGGCCAAGGCGCAGGTCTGAGGTGTCGTCGTAAAGCGTAGCAAAGATTTGACCGCCGTTGCAAGCTTGTGTGGTGACATCCAAATGCAGGGTTGGCAATCCTGAGATGTGCGTCTCGTCCTCGAACGTCGGGCTCACCAATGTGACCCCGGCTCCAAGGCCGCTCACGGTCCCAAGGTCGCCCCACGTCGAATCAATCGTGTGCATGTCCCACATCACATCGGCAGGTGGCCATGTGTCCTCGACGTGCCATCGCCCATCGTTGGTTTGCATTTGCACCATTGGCGCTGGTTCCTCGCCGATGCCCTTGAGGTAGTAATTGAACCAACCAAACAGTTCGACAGCCCAGTCCATGCGACTCATGTTCGGATAGGCTTCCTTCCCGTAACCGCTGTCAAGTTCGCTGTGACGGTCGGGTTGATCTGGATAGTTGTGAGCCCACTGGCCTGAAATCGCTCGAGCGTTGATGCCTGCATCAATCAGCAACTGGTAGGTTGGGAAGGCATGGTAAGGGTCGACGTTCCAATCTTGCATGCCCCACACGATGTAGACACTGCCACGGTAGTTCTCCAAGACATCCGGAAGATGGCGTCGCTCATCCCAGTAATCGTTCCATTCCGCTCCGCCAAATTCAGCCCAGCCCCACGTGGAGAAGGGGTTCAACGGCCCGATGGCGTCATCAGAACACATCCGCATGTCATCGGTGGTCAGGTCGGTTGTCGCTGCCTCATAGGCCGCATCGTAGCCCATCGCTCTTGCTTCTGAAGATCCGTTTCTGTAGAACATTTCTTGGACGCCGATTGAGCCGGAAATAGGCACGATGGTTTTGAGGTGTTCAGACGGGTTTTGTGCCGCCTCCCAGTTGGTCGTTCCAGCGTATGACTTGCCCATGAGGCCGACGTTTCCGTTTGACCAATTTTGTTGACCGAGCCAATCGGTCACCGCTTGAATGCCCGTTTGTTCACCAAGTCCTTTGACGTCTTGGCAGTGAGTGGATTGGCCCGTGCCGAAGGTTGAGGCTTGAGCAAAGGCATAGCCGTGAGGCAGGAAGGTGTCGTAGACCCACTTGCCAACCCCGCCATCAGGGACGGTGTTTGGTGAAGAGTCTTCACCGATTCCGGGCATGCCTTCGCCTCCGAAATCGTAGTAGGGGTGAATGGTCATGATGACAGGCACCTGGGTTCCTTCTGGAACATTGGGAAGCCACAACGCCACGTGCATCAAGGCAGGGCCTGGAGCACCAACATCCTGCTCACTTGCCGGCAGTTCAACTTCGATGAAATGCTCGGTGTAGGGCAGAGCCTCATAGGTTCCATTGACCGGTAATTGGGCTCGGAGGGTGTCCATTGGCAGGTCCATTTGATGGCGAAGATGGAGCGGTGTGTTCCACCAATCTTCTTCGAATTCATTGTCCATTCCCTCTGAAACCAATGCTTCACCGAAGGTCATCGCCAACAGCAAAAAGACCACAGCGACGGCGATGGTGCTGACGGCGGAGTAGGTCAACTGCCTTCGTGCAGTGCTGGCTTGATCAAATTCTGGAACCAAAATAGCCTCGTCTGAGACCTCTTGTTTGGTGCCAGAGTCATCTGCCATGCTTCACGCAGACACTCCCCCATCAAGAGCATGACGCTCTATGGTTCAGGCCTCTTCAAGCCGCAGCTTCTCGGGCTTTACGAGCGGCAATAAAGGAACGAACACAGACTGTCGTGTAGGCAGAACCTGTGAGCAACAACATCAGCGTTGAACCAGAGGCATAGTCCAACCCGTCACCCATGACCATGAAGAAGCGCGTACCGCCAAGGGCGCACAACAAACCGAATGTGGCAGCAATATGCATCCACAATTTCTTTTTCTCAGGCTTTCGAAGCGTCATAACGCCAGAAACGAGCAAAGGTGCCCCGAGCATGCTTGGGAAAAACGAGGTGATTGAGTTGGATTCTGATAAGACAGAAACGGCAATGCCCCACGCGATAAGGAAGGCACCGTAACCGATTGTGACGTTAGCTACAAAGTTGGATTGTTGTTCCATGATGTGAGCAGGGCGGCCCCCTTCTTTTGTCTATTGGACAAAGGCCTGCATCGCCGCACGGTTCATGGGGGGGAACCGATTCGCCCAACCATGAAAGGACGGCTGGCCATCTTGCTCGTTCTGAACCTGTTGTGCATGACCGCAAGCGTTGCTCCAATCGCTCAGGCCGATACGGGAAACACTGGTTGGCGCAATGTTGGCATTGACCCAGCAATGTGGTTGGACGGTCCAGAACCTGAAGACACCCCGATGAAAGACACCTACCAAGGAAACGCCATTGTCGAAATTGAAGTGTCCTATGTCCCCGGTCACTTGACCTCACGCGCTTATGGCGTGGTTGTGATCGAACTGTTTGAGCAGTGGGCTCCAATCACCACAGAGAACATGATCACCAATGTCGAAGATGGCATTTATGACGGCATTTTTTTCCATCGAGTCATCGATGATTTCGTCGTTCAAGGTGGCGACCCAACCTGTTCTCGGGTCGGTGCATACCCCTTGACCAGCCCTCAGTGTGGCAGCGGTGGAACGGGCGATACAATCCCATTGGAACTCGATCCAAACCTTTCCCACGTCGATGGAGCGATTGGTATGGCACGAAGTCAGGACCCAGATTCTGCTGATGCACAGTGGTACATCGCCGAAACTGAAGCCCACAACCTCGATCCTGAAAACCGAGATGATGAGGGCTATGCCACCTTTGGCATCGTCCGTGATGGCATGAGCCTTGTTCGGGGCATTGCCCTGACCCCGACATCGGACGACCCAACCGGAGATGAGCAAATTCAGAACCCTGCATCTTCAGCCGGACGGCCCATCTACGAAGCAGAAATCATCTCTGTTCGTATGACTGGAGTGTCTGACCCGGATGGAACGCTTCGCTTTGGTGATCTTTTGGATGAAGACACCACCACCTGGTTTTCCAGCCTGAGCGATGCTTTTGCCGTCATCGGCCTGAGCATGGGCGCTGTTGGAGTTTTGGCAGTTGCAGGCTTTTTGGTGTTCTATGTTGGGCGAATCGATCCACCGTTGAACATCCAGGCAGAGCGTGAACCGCTGACCGTTGATGCGGTGTTGATCGAGGAACCGTCCTAGGTTGCTTGTTGGTCGACACACCGTGCAGAGTGTCTAAACTGTGAATCAAACTTCACTCCAATTGGGCAAACATTGCACATCAAGAACAACATGCAGCACGCCTGGTGAATACGACTTGACCCGTTCAATGTGCTTGGCTTCAATCGACCAATTCCTGCCGGAATCCTGTGCGAATTGCTTGAGGGCGTGCACCGTTTCATCGCTCCATGCTTGCACCTTTTCTTTCTCAACGTTCATGTGAATGTGCAGCCATCCTCCTGAGGGTTTGAGGCAAGCGAGAGCGTGCTGCCACACCGCTTCGGATGATGGTAACAATCCTAGATGACACCGATCGGCCACGCCTGCAAGCCCAGGCATTGTTGTTTGGTTATCGCCCTCATGAACGGTAAGACGAGCCCCAACACCGTTTTTTGATGCGGCCCACCTCAATCCCTCAATCGACGCTGGATTCATCTCGCAGGCATGGACACGAACAGCCTGACTTCGCACCAACATCGGCAGTGTGTAGTAACCAGCACCGGCGTAAGCATCGACCACAGTTTCGCCTTTCATGTCGATGCTGCCCATTCGATGCCGTTCTGTCACGTTTCCTGAAGAGAACATCACCTTGCTGGCATCGAACCCGAAGTGCACACCATAATCGCTGAATTCAACCCAAGTGGATTCACCAGCGAGCATCTCAATTCGCGGACTTCTCAACTCATCGTTGTTGATGTGATCTTGGCGAGCAAGACGGCTCCCTCCAAGGGCTTGGGCGACAGATGCCCACAATTGATTGGTTTGTGCCTTCGTTGCCGCACCAAGGGCCTCAACCCATGCCTCATTTGCAAACGCATCCAATGGAATGACAATCAAATCTCCAAGCGCTTCCCATTTGCTTGGAAGCCCGTAGGCATGCTCCTCAGTAACTGATTGACCCACCTCTTCCATCCATTCAACCACACAGGCTCGCAATCGATCGTGAGGGTTCACCGATGGACCAATTGACTCGATTTCCGACATGGTCTGCTCAAACGAATGTGGGAAGCGTTGTGCAAGATCATTGAGTGCTCCATCATTCAATGGTGAAGATTGCGTGCAGGCAAAGCCGACCTTACCTTCAGCGTGGTGTGAACGGCTGAGCGGGTCAAGCCAATGCAGAGCCTTCAGGGTGGCGTGCAGGGCCGATCCGTTTTCTTTTGAGGTCCAAACCACCACACCAATGTGCGTGATGGTTTTGCCAGCATCCATAGACAGAACAGGGGGGGAACTCATATCAATGTCGCGTGCTAAGCAACAAAACATGAGCGAAGTGCGTCGTTGGTCAAACGTTCGTCAGCAGACCCTTGCCCACCTTTTGATTGGGCTCATGGCGCTCTCCGTTTTTGCTCCATACGCAACCGCGGCCGGCATGACGTCGTGCGATAAGGACCCCGGTGCTGCAGTGGATGGCATCTGTGATACATACTCGGATTCTGACGATGGAACTCCTAACGTCCAAGATTGGATTGAGGGCACCTATGATTTCACCATGCTTGGTACAGAACAAATTTCCTTGGAATTGACGTGGGCCATCCATGAATTCGACCGCGATGCCCTCGGCTTCAACGACCCCTTCATTTCAAGCGCTTTGGCCAACGACGGATTGGATGAAGACGACGGCGCTCCCGCTGATTTGATTCGGAATTTCTTCGACCAAGAAACGGCAGGGTCGGGTTCACCAACCGTTGGTGAAAAACTCAAAATCGAAATCAGCAATGCTATTGAAGACTCCCTTGAATCCAGTTTCGGTGACGTTGTGGTCACCACGGATTACGCTAACCAATTCGCCCAAGGCGGAACCACCACTGCGTGTTCCGTAGACCCAACAAGCGATTCTGCAGAGGAAGGCGCATCTGAAAACAACGTGTTCCACCCTCCAATCTGCATCTCTACCTCAGCCATCATCAACCTTGATCAATCGACCTTCAACCTGCAACCAAACGCAGATCTTGACCTGGAAAGAGCCTATCAGGGCCTCATGGTGATGGGCACAGAAATCACCTCATCGTTCGACTTCGTCGCGCAAAAAGGTCATTTGGCAACCTACACGGTCAACCCGCCAAGTTACGCAACCATCGACCAAGTGGACGCAGCAGGAACGCTTGTGACCCACGGCGGTGCCTCGCCGTATGCCTCAGGTTCCTGGACCTTGGATCACAGAAGCGCCACTGAAGGGGATGCAGACCTCACGCAAGGCGTTGAGTTGACGCTCAAGCACCGCAACCGCACCGACACCACCACCGTCCAAATCGAAAATGGATCAAAAGCCCTCGATTTGCACATCATTCTTGACTTGGAAGATGAATCAGCTGCAACCCTTGGGTTCACCGCTGGGATGCACTACCTTGATGCTCAAACCCTCGAGGATTGGGGTATTTCGCTGATGGATGTTGCTGAGAAGGCAACCGTTCCAGTGGTGACCTCCGATGGCATTCGGCTTGCTTATCACAACGGCCTTGTGGATTTGACAAACTTCACTTCACAATTCCCGGTTGATGTGATTGCAGAAGGCGTTTCCTCAACCGTAGCGGGTATTGACACCATCGAGATGGGTGAGATGACATGGGTTTCACAAACATCAGGGATCGGTTCTATGCCTGCGGGCGGTCTCAACTATTCTCACACCACAGGATGTTCAGAGGTAGCGCCCGGTGGAGTTCAGTTGCATTACTGCCTGCAAGGAGAGACGGCCATGGATGAATCGCATCCGGTCTATTTGCAAACGCTGAGCGCCCCATTCTCAATGCGCTTGTTGGATATTCTCGCCGAAAACAACGGCAATGAAGAGGTCGGTGAAGTCATCGATGTTCTTTCGGAAGACGACTTTGAGCGCGTGCTGAACGCCGGGCTCACCTTCGAAACGGTGCTTGACAGCAGTTACCTCTCCGCCATTGTGCCATCGAACCTTCCACCTTCTGAATTGACCTTAGAAATCGTCCTCCCTTCATGGGTAAAGACCGCACAAGGCAACGACCGATTGATCCTGAAAAGCACCCTTGCAGGTGATGAAGTCAACTCAATATCATTCGCAGGAACCAACCCATACGATTGGCGCCATGCGATTCGAGATGATTACCAAAACGTGAAGTGTGCGAGCACCAACAAAACGTGTGTCACAAGCGCAATTGAGATGGACGCTATGTCGTTCAACATCAATGAATGGACGCAATCGATTGAATTTGAGTTCGCCCTCGATGCCGATGTTTCGGTGTACCGAATCGGTATTCCAGAAGATGTTCTTGAAGACCTCGACACCGGTGAACACAGCATCTCAATGGAAGCCCTTCCCTCCGATCTGGTTCGTCTCGGCCTTGACATTGCAAGCCGTTTGGACCAGCCATTGAATCGAACGTTTGACCTTGGCGAGATTTTCGAATCGTTCTGCCCGGATTTCAGCATCTGCAACGAAACTCTGACCTTCGAATTCACCGCTGATGGGCTGATGGAATTTGTCAAACGCATTGGTGAATTGTTCACCCAGTTCATTCAGGAGGCAGCCAAGGAACTGAAGAACGCAGAGGACATTAATTTCAAAGAAATTGACATTAGTGATTTCGAAATCAAGACACGTCTCAAGGGCGTTGGTCCTCCGGACCTCACGGTGAGCGACGAGGAACCACTCAGCTTGACCCTTCAAATTCCAAAGGTGGAATTTGAACTCAAACTTGGTGGCGATTTCGGTAAAATCCGAGAAGGTGACACTTCGGGAATCCAACTTAGTTTGGTGACCGATGCCATGCGCTCGACTTTCATCGAACCAATGGCGCTGCTGATGCAAGGCATCACCGGTATGCTGACCAACAGCATCGTGGCTTGGGACGGCGTCACCCTGCCTTCAGGTGCTGATTCCGATGAGGTCATCACGATGCCTTTGACCTTCGATAGCACCCTCAACGATGAATTCGAATTGGCCGTCAACGGGCCGATCACCATCATCATGCCAAGCGGTATCACCCTCGAAAACTTGGAATCATCCCAGGGCAACATCCTCGACACCATGCTGGACGGGCGCCAACACATCGTCTACACCATTCCCGCAGGTGATGTGGAGGACACCATCACCTTCCAACTTCACTTTTCTTGGCTCTACTTCTTGGTTCAATTCTGGAAGTACCCTGCGATTGTCCTGATCCTTCTCTTGCTGTTTATTCGCCGTCGAAGGAAGAAAAAGAAGAAGAAAAAGGCACGCAAAGCAGCGGCTGCCTCTCAGGCCAAACCGATGATTGGAAATGCAGAGTTCGCAGATCTTTCCGGATTCCATAGCACTGCCTTCCACGGTGAATTAGACGAGTTGAATGAGTACAACAACGCTGCTCCACCGCCGATGCCCCCATCGATGGAGAGCATCAATTCCCAACCGTTTGAATTTGCCGAGGACCCAGTGGCCGATCTTGGTGAAGAACGGTTTGATTGATCAGCCATGCAAAGCTTGGTAGATGCGTTCTGCCAAAGCAGGACCTATTCCCGGCACCGTCATGAGGTTGTCAGCAGATGCGTGCTGAATGCCTTGTCGTCCACCGAAGTGACGGAGTAAATTCTGCATCTTTTTAGCACCTAATCCTTCCACTTGTTCCAAGGGGTCGGCCATCCGACTTCGTCCTCTTCGTTTTCTGTGGAAGGTGTTGACAAATCGATGCGCTTCGTCCCTTGCGTGAACCAAGACGCGCCCTTTGCGATCCAAAATGATGGGTTCATGCCCGTTTCGATGAATGGTTTCCTCTCTCTTGGCTAAGGCTGCAAGTTCGAATTTCCCCAACACATCATGCTCTTTGAGCAAAGCAGTGATGGTCGAAAGATGTGTTGCACCTCCATCGATCAGCAGCAAATCCGGCCAAGAGTCTTGACGTTTCAACCAGCGTTCAACGACTTCCTTCATCATTCGTAAGTCATCCATTGCCTCGGTTTTTACCGTGTAGGTTCGATATTCCTTCTTAGCAGGCCGGCCATTTCTCAGCGTCACACTTGCACCAACCCGCTCATCACCAAGCAATTGCGCCATATCGAAGCAGACGATGTGATTGAGTTGAGGCATGCCAAGAACGGCAGCAGCATCGTTGGCAGCCCGTTGTTCCAATGAACCACTTGTGGCGTTGGCAAGGCGCGTCATTTGGATGTCGGCGTTTTGTCGAGCAAGGGTCAGTAAGGTCACCAAATCACCTCGCAGTGGCGTACGGACCTCAACCTTGGCGTCTCTTCTGCTGCACAACCACTCCTCGACACCGTCAAGCAGAGGGGTTGGGGTGAGCAACAGACGAGGTGGGCGGCGGTTGGCGTAGTGTTCCGCTACGAATTGAGCCACCGTTTCACCAAGGTCACCACGGTGAACCATTGGCCAGACTTCTTGTCCTTTGACTACCCCTTGATCAGCGTGCATCACCACCACGGCAGCCATTTCACCCTGGGCGACAATTCCGATGGCATCACAATCGCGATAGACTTTGCTTGAGACAACGTGTTGGCCTGTCGTTGCACGAACAGCACGGATGGTGTCTCGATGGGCTGCAGCTTGCTCGAAATGCATGGCTTCTGCGGCTTCATCCATGTGGACAGCTAATTCTTCCAGCAGCGCCGCAGCATCACCGTTGAGGATGCGGCGAGCGGTGTTGACCCGCTCGCTGTATCCAGTCGCATCGATGCACGGGCCGGCGCACAGGCCGATGTGCATGGACAGGCACCCTTGCGGTAACAATTCCTTGCAGTCGCGAATACCAAATTGCCTTCTCAACAATTGCATCACCTGCTTTGCAGCGCCTGCGTTTGGAAAGGGTCCCCACCGCATGCTCCCTTTAGGGGGATGCCTGGTGTACATGATGCGGGGAATTTCCTCCTTTGTCAGCACCAAATACGGATAGGATTTGTCGTCCTTGAGCATTGAATTGTAGCGAGGTTTGTGCTGGCGAATCAACTGCCGTTCGAGGATCAGTGCCTCTTCGGGGGAATTGGTGACGATGCACTCGATGTCATCGGATCGTTTGACGAGTTCTGGAATCATTTGTCGGTCGGGACTCGATGCAAAATAGGAACGGATTCGCTCGTTCAACTTCGTTGCTTTTCCAACATAAAGCACACGACCTTGGCTTGTTTTGAACAGGTAGACACCTGGTCGCTTGGGGAAATCCACCGAAGCGAGGGTGACAGGCATATTCCATGGTTATCGCCGCCCCAAAAAAAGGAACCCCTTCGCGTGAGCGTCGGTGATGCATGGGCGGCGGTGGTTAGAAAGGAGCCCCTGCATGCGTAGGGGTATGGTTGGAAGCATCACTGCTCCTCAGGAGCGTATTTTACGCTGGCTAGGAGGATTTTCTCCAACCATGGAAAAAGCGTGGGATGTGACCCGACACCTCTCCTTGCCCGGAATCAGTGAAGCCTTAGGCGTGGTTCGCAGCGCCCTTAATGCACCACTCAACGGACTTGAAACGGATGGACTCATCTTCAAACGAAAGGCCCACGTGATTGGTGGGGGTTCACGCCGAAGGCATGTCTACCACCTCACAGAACAGGGACGTGCGGTGTTAGAATCCTTGGGTGATGCCAAAAAACCCAAGAAATCATCGCGTGGAAAGTCCTACGGTTCGCTGCCCGTGCTTGGTGCAGTCCATGGTCGCCAGCATCTTGCCGCGGAAGTCATTGAGAACATCAAAGGTCAGCATTGCATGATCCTAAGTGGGCTTCCAGGCATCGGCAAGACCACAGTTGGCGGTCTAGTCAGCGAACAATTGCTCGATTCGGGAACCAATGTTCGATGGGCCCAAGTTGATGAGTTCACCGACCTTCACGCGCTGTGTGAACAATGGGGCTTTGGCGGTCCACTGCCCAAGAACAACCAGGCATTGGCGGAATATGCAGCGCTCAAATGCAAAGGGGATGTCCTCGTGATCGACGATGCACACCTTATCCCAGAACGCCACATCGCCTCCATCCGTACCTTTTGTCAACACCTTGACCAAGATCAAGTCGCTCACATGTTGCTTATTGGGCGCGAACCACTTTCCTTCCCCAAGGTGCTTCCACGGATTGCCGTTCCTTCACTTGAAGTGAAAGATGCTGCATTGCTGCTTGGCGAAACAATGGCCGAACCCGAACGCTTGCACATTGCTGAGAGCCTCGGCGGTCACCCACTTGCCATTCTCTTGCACGAAGATGGCTCTCCACTCCCAGAAGCAGGGGCGGATGTTCAATCTTATGTGGAGAACGTGGTTCTTTCCACCCTCGATAATTCCACACGCAATGGCCTTGACCACATTGTGATGGTGCCAATGCCGATTGAAGCACGAAAAGCGTTTGATTCGGAGGTGGTTGGGACCCTTGACGAGTACGCTTTCCTGAGGTGGACGGCCAATTTGGAGAAGATGGAAATCCAACATTTAGTCCGTAATGTGCGGAGATCTGCCTTGGATGAGGACACAAAGCGACAGCTTCACCGCTCCGCAGTGGAGCATTGGAAGGGGTTGGCAGAAACCGATGAGGAAAAAGTCATCCTGCTTTACCACCGAATTGCCAGCATGGATGAAGGCATCGACACTCAACTTGATGCTGAGATGGAACGGTTGCTTGAATCGCATTCCGGAGCTTTTTCAGTGCTTCTTGAACAGGCCATCAAGGTCTCCTCAATGCCATCGCATTTGCATTACCTTGCGGGAAAGGTGGCCATCGAACGGTGTGAAGTGGACCACGTACGCAGGCACATCGAATCTGTTGAAGACCCAGCAGAGCACCGCTACCTATCGCTGGGTTTGGCCATGCTTGAAGGTCGAATTCAAGACGCTGAAGAGATCATTGAAACCGGGTTGTCATCCACCAATCAAAAAGACGCCAACAGAATGGCCCTTGCAGCAGCATCCCGCCGACTGGACGATTGCGTGTTCGGTGAAAGCGATGCTGAATTATCGAAGCAAGTCAAGCATTATCTCTCCAAAGTTAAGATTCCAGAAAACGATCCAGAAGAGCGTTCGGTGACGCTTGTCGCATTGTCTATGATTCAGCACGCACTCGCCCTTCGAGAAGGTGACTTTGTCAAGGCCAGCCGGCTGCGCGAATCGCTTGCTGGCATCGGTGGCTTGACGCAACCTTTGCTTCAGGGCATGACGGCCAAAGCCTTGTTGTTGGAAGCTGATACCGACCAAGCCCTGAACGCAAGCATCGAACATCTCGAGCAAGCCATTGAGCAACAAAACAGCACTGTTCGTGCCAATGCGCTGCGTTTGTCATTGGTTGAACACACCCTCGAGCGAAACTCGCTCAAGGCCTCAGAAGTGTTTGCGAAGATCGAAGAACCACAATCCACCTCAGGCAGTGCGACGCTGCATCGATTGCACGCACGCTGGTGGACGTGTAAGGCAAAGTTGCAGCCAAACATGCGCCGAATCGCTTTGAGAGAAGCCATCACGCAGCACCGGGCAGCAGGCTGCCCTCGAGCGGCAAAAACCCTCGAATTGCAGCTTCATTCGTTGCTGTGATCTCAGAGTTCGGCACCGATCAATGTCTTGGTGTCAGCAATGCCGTCGATGACGCGAATCTCTTCGACGATGCAGCGCGTGAGCGTGTACTCGTCGTCTGCTTGAACACGGGCAATGAGGTCGTATTCGCCAAACAGCATCCAGCGGTCTGTGACAAACTCGATGCCATCAAGGGTGGCACGGACATCATGTTCTCGTCCTGGTTGCGTTGTAATCAATACAAATCCTATCGCCATATCTTCACCTCAATATTCAACCGCAATCAGCGTCTGAGTTTCCTTTACACCGGAAATCTGTCGGAATTCCCGCATCAGCATGGAAGTTAACTGGCCTGCGTTTTCAGAACTGACCCTTACAAGAAGGTCAAATTCACCATAAAGAGCGTGCACTTCCGCAATCGCCGTGTGCTCAGCAAGGGCAAGGTAGACCTCACGTTCATGCGAGGGTAGAGTTTTGAACAGCACAAAAGCCTCAGGCATAACTCGCCCAATGCCACTCCAGCCTTATTGGTTGCGAACTAAAATCATAGGCATCGTTTCTTGAAAAGAAGGACATGAAGCCGAACCCTTGAAGTGCGTTTGACCAAACCTTGGAACATGGACAGCACCGTGCATCGTCATTGGTCAGCATTCGTGCTGGTGGGATTGTTGCTCTGCATGCCCCTTGCAACGGTCATTCCTCCAGCCGATGAGGCATTCACTGAAGAGGCCATCCAAGCAGAGCATGCTTCAGCACGCGCCCAAACGACATGGTCAGGCACCGTCACCGTCACCACCTCCTATACCGTGGCGGTTTTTGATGAACTGATTGTCAGTGCGTGCACCCAGATTGAACTCGGTGCAGGAGCTCGAATTTATATCGATGGGCGGTTAACAGTTGAGGGCACAAACGCATGCCCCGTTGTGATGTATTCCTTTGCAAGTTCGGATCACGAGGGCCTTCAATTCAACAGCAGTTCGAACGGTCGTGGCTCGATCATTGACAATTTGACGATTGAGGATTCGATTTACGGCGTCACGATTTATGGGAGCAATCCGGTGTTTTCCAATCTGACCATCTTGAATCCCGATCGAGTCGGCGTCGATTTGTTCAGCAGCGCAGCACCGATCATTCACGATCTCTACATCGACCAAGCAGGTCGAATGGTTCCATTCCAGAACGACTGGCGCTACGGGCTTGGGCTCTCGATTGGTGCAGGATCAACGCCAATCGTTGACGGTGCTTACTTCACTGACCATTTGACGCGTGCCATCAACATCTGGGGCGGTTCAGGCGGTCTTCTGCGCAACATCGTCATCGACAACATCAGCGGTTCAACCTGGTCGGTGGCCGCAGGCGTTTGGGTCGAGGACAGTCAACCTCTCCTGACCAACATCACCATCGATAAATCAGACAACGGAATTGTCATTCGACACGTCGACGATGGGGGTTACACACGTGCAGTTGTCAAGGACGCAACCGTCTCCAATTCAATGTACAGAGGGGTCTATGTCGACAAATTGAACCACAGCAATTACAGCAATTATGAAACGGCAGATTTCACCAACCTTACGGTTCGAGGAACCGGTGGCCCTGGTGCAACCACGTCGAACATTGGTTCCGCAGCCATTGACGTGAACGCAACGGGTGCCTGGTTCGAAAACACATTGGTTGAAGACTCAACCACCGTCGGTGTACGGTTGTATTTTGTCGACAGTTCCACGACATTCCGAAACTTAACCGTCCTTGATTCAGGGGACCCCGGAGAGGGTCCACATGAAGCAGGTGTTGCGGTCCGTTCTTCCTTTTTCGCACCACATTTTGATGGATTGACCGTTTCAGGTTCAGTCGGGCCTGGTGTTGCATCCACCTCTGGTGGGGCCATGCAAGGTTCTGATTGGAACCTCCATAACAACACAAAGGATGGTCTATTCATCGATAAAGCAACCGTGATAGTGGACGGGATGAACCTTGATTCGAATGGCGAATCAGGCGCCCATGTTTATGATGCAAGGTACGTGACTTTCGAAAACCTCACCGCCAGTGACAACGGCGCAGATCCAGCAACCGCATCAATCGGCGACCAAGCAGGTCTTTACTATCAAAAATCAAACGACATTGAAACATCCTCAGGCGACGTGGCCTGTTGGAACTGCACCGTCACTGGTTCGACTGGACCAGGAGTCTATGCTTTGAATTCAGTCGATCTTTGGATGTATGACCTTACCTTGTTCGACAACAACCCCGCCATGTCACCGCTCATGGTCGACAACGAAGGGCTAACCCTCGGCCAACAAGGCGGGCGCGTTCATATTCATGGGGCAGACATCAGCTTAGAGGGTCCAGGTGTTCCTGCAATTTCACTCGAGCACGCTGCTGCAGATATGGATTCGATTGTCCTTTCAGGAAACCACAGCGGTATCGAATGGAACGCGGACAACAACGGAAACTACCCTTCCAGCCTCAGCAGAACTGAGTTTTCTGGTGCCAACACCTGCTTGACGCTCATCGACCACGTCGCTCTTTCAGGGTACGGCAATACCTTTTCTGCGGAGTGCACAGGCACCATTCTTTTGCAAAACAGCCAAGTCAATTGGTCCTCGCTCACCGACGCCACTGGATCCCATGCTCTGCAACTCGACAGCACCTCGACCTTGCATTTGCATCAACCATCAGGCGTTGACCTCAGCCTTGCGACCATAGCATCAGGTGCTCACATCGATGTTGCCTGGGACATCACGGTTTGGGTTGTGAACACAGTCAACAACGGCATACCAAGCGCCAATATCAATGCCAACTTCACCTCGTTTGAGCCATCATTGCAGGAAACGACCAACGATCTTGGTTATGTTGACTTGCCAAATTTTGTTGGCCAACGCTGGACCAACACCGGGGCATCGAGCCACAACATCGTCGAGATTGACTGTGGCTACGACAGCGTTTCCAACACCACCAGCGCTGTCCTCGACCAAGACCGTTTCATCAATTGCGTCCTCCCGCTGGAGAATCAACCTCCATTCCTCATTTGGGACACACCGTTGGACAGCATGGTCTACCCTTCCCAAGGCGCCGTTCTGTTCAACGCCTCTCACTCTTGGGATTTGGACAACGATCCTCTTGTGTGGGCATGGACCAGTGACCTCGATGGCAACATCGAAGATTCCTGCCTCGTGAGTTGGGATGGCCCGAACAGCCCGGCTGACGGCGTACCGTTCACGGCTAACGTCAACGACAATTGGTCCTGTGAACTGTCTGATGGTATCCATATCATCACATTGAGCGTTTGCGATGATGCTGCGCATTGCGTTACTGAGCAGAGAGTCATAGAACTGATCAATCAAGCACCAATCATCGTGCTCAATGTTGAACCGGCCCTCTCGCCTTGGTCTGAATTAATCATTCCAAGAACACAACATGTCATGTTCAACATTTCAGGCACCTATGATCTTGAGAACGATCCACTGGTGTGTTGGGTGGAACGTTCCTACATTTTCGCTGAAGTGGAAGCCACCACGTGCCCCAACGAATTATGGATGAACCTCACCATGGAGGAAAGCGTCCCATCAACGTTTGAGGTCGTGATTTACGCCTTTGACAACATCAACCCCCCCACCGAGTACCGAATTCCTGTTGAACTGTACAATGAGGTTCCAGAACCCGTATTTGAAGTCCAACGAGCAGAAAACAGCAGTGAAAGCTTGGTTGTGTTCGACGGAACGGCAACCATCGATCCCGAAGGGGACGCCCTCGAAGTTGAATGGTGGTCGAGTTTGGATGGACAACTCGCTTGGTCGAATGAAGCGAACGCTACCTACTGGGAAGGATACCTCTCACGAGGCGTTCACTCCATCGAGATGCGAGTGGTCGATGATCGGCCCGAACACATCAACTCAACCCAGACCACATCCATGCTTTTGACCGTGACCAATTCGTTGCCCAAAGCCAGCATTGGAACCCCTCTCGACACACAAACGTACACCTCTTCTGAGACGATATGGTTCTCTGCCAACGGGTCTGGAGACTTCGATGCGGCCTGCTCAACCTTCCCAATCAATGGCTCATGGCACTGCGCCGAACGCCAACCGTTCGCCGGCTCAGAATACCTTGTCGTCATTTGGTCGAGTGATCTCGATGGACGCCTGTCGCCGGAAGGTGAAGACTGGTTGATTTTTGATGGCCGTCTTTCCGCAGGCACCCACAGCATTTCGCTTAGTTTGGACGATGGCATCAACGAACCTGTTGTGGTCTCAAGAACCGTTGAAGTGTCTGCCTCAGCACCAATGTTGGACCTTGTATCACCGGTTGATGGTGAGATCTTCCGCTCTTCAGATCCTATCTTTTGGAACGCTGTTCAATCCGTTGATTTCGATGGCGACAATTTCACACTCACCGTGCGCAGTGATTTGCTCACAGAGCCTCTTTTGGATGCTGCCGATCCCAGTCAAACGCACATCAGCAATCTCAACGCTGGAACCCACGCCATTGAGATTACACTTGAAGATGAAACTGGTTTGGCCTCAAGCACGTTCATCACCCTTACAGTGGGTCAATCCGATCCGGTTGCCGTCATGGTCACACCTATCAATAGAGACTCAATCGAAGCAGGTCAACCGGTGGTGCTGAGTGAAGAATCAACCGATGCAGACGACGATATGGTGACGAGAGAATGGAGGCTATGGGCGCCTAATGGAACCTATACTGTGCTCTCAACGATGAGCATCGATCAAATCTATCTCACGCCTGGTGAACAAAAAATCTCGCTGTACATCCGGGACAGCAGAGGCGGTGAGGATGAACGCTTTGCCAATGTGACTGTGCAATCAAGCCTGCCTCGTCTGTCGAACTTGGTCTATACGCCAACCTCTTGGACCGCTGGAGAATTGACCACATTCAGCGTATCGGTCGCCATGGAAGACTTAGATGGTACGACCAAAGATGTGCGAATGACGCTAAAACACGACCTTCAAGTTTGGGAGATGAACCTCACTGACCCCGACGGTGATGGCGTTTGGACTGCGAGCATTGAGGTGCTTGCAGATGGTCCAGGCCGACCGAACCTGAAGGTCATCGCAACCGATGGCGTTGGTGATAATGCCAATGTCGAGGTGCTCAGTGTGACGTTGACCATTGAGGACCCCCCAACCGACAACCGACCTCTGCTTCTCATTGGGGCTGTTGTGGCTTTCATTGTCGCCCTTACCGCTGGCGCGGTCGTGCTCCAACGGCGCAAGACCCGCTTTGCTGAATTGGACCTCATCGAATCGTGGGATGCTTTCGGCTCGGTCAAGGAGGTTGTCAAATTGGAGGATTCAGCACCGCTCGAAGGCGGGGCTGTAGACGGTGCTTCGGAGGTTGAAGCAGAACAAGATGTCACCGCTGAAGAGCCAAAGCCATTGACTGGCGCCGACCTCGATTGGGACAACGTGTGACGGGCCACATCCTGTGCTTTGCTCATCGACGGGTCAATTTGTACACCGAGGAATAGAGATTTGAAAGGCCTCGGTCTTTCTCATCTTCAAGCTCCAGTTGCTCGAGCAGTTCGATCTCAAACCCAGTTGAAAACAACCGATTAACCTCTTCATCTGGGAGGGAAAACGGAGGTCCTTGCATCTGCTCTTGTGGATAGGCAAAGGTGATCATCAGCCCAACCGAACCTGGTTTGCAGAGGTTTCGTATTTGCTCAACATAGGCTGGTCGAACAGAAGATGGAAGAGCGACCAGCGCTGCACGATCGTACCACGAAGTGCATGGTGCCAGAGACGTTGGGACTGAAAAAAAGTCACCACAAAGGATGGTGTTTGGCCCTGAATTCAGCCGCTTGAATTGACCAACCGACTCAACTTCAGGCGTGTTGCCCGCCTCTTCAAAGAAAGCCTCGGCCGCTGGCAAAACCAATTCGACCCCAATCACGTCGTGTTCTTGCTGAGCAAGCCAATGCATATCGACGCTTTTTCCACACAACGGCACAAGGACGGTACCACCATGTTGGACATTGAGGGTCGGCCAGTGTTTTTCCAGCAAGTCATTGACGACGGACCGGTGAAACCCAATCTGTTGATTGGACCAGCGTTGATGCCAGATGGTCATGAGCGATCAACTCAAGCTTGCTCAGGGAGGTCACCATTGGTCGAATCAGGGTTTGCATCGCGACCACCCCACGGAGTGCGGGTTCGGTGGAGGCCAACTCGTCGTGCGAAGAGGAATTTGAAATTCTTCCAACCGTCGCCCCATGTGTGAATCTCTGCTTCGCCAACCCGAGGCCTATATGGCACTGAAATTTCAACGGCCTTGTCCTTTCCAAGCACTCTTCGCGCTAGAATCTTCATCTCTTCAGAAAGTGGCATGCCGTCGTTGGTCGGACGCATTGCTTCATTGTCAAAAATCGACTTCCTGAACACCCACATGCCTGATTGAGAATCTTTGATTCCATAACCAAACAGCAAGCGAGCGGTGAATGAAAGCGCCCAGTTTCCAAAGCCGTGAATGCCAGGCATAGAGCCTTCTTCAGCAAGGGAAAGACGGTCACAGGTGATGAAATCAAGGTCGTCGTCAAGCAAGCGCTTGACTAGTGTAGGGACAAGTTCTGCTGGGTAGGTGCAATCTGCATCCATGGTGACGATGATGTCGTTCTTGGCCACATCAAAACCTGTTCGATAGGCTCGTCCGTATCCTTTGCGATCTTCAAGATGGACGCGAATTTTCTTCTCCAATCCAATTTCACGGGTGCGATCGCTGGAGTTTCCATCGACGATCATAATTTCGAGGTCTTTGCACCATCCACGAGGGATTGCGTCGAGGGTTGGGCCCAAGGCCTCCTCTTCATTTCGAGTTGGAAGAATCACCGTAACGGTGACAGGGAGTTTTTCGCCCATGATTTCTGCGACCATCACAACCCCCTTGAAAGCATTGGAACGAGAATTTGATTCTTAGGGGTCTTCAATACGGTGACATTGAAACCGAAGCACACTTTCGTTGCGTTATGCACATCGCCATGGTGTCCGGTGAATACCCCCCCCGATGGGGTGGTATTGGCTCTGTTGTGTTCCATCTTGCAGGCCACCTCGCTGCTCGTGGACACCGAGTGAGCATCATCACTCGAACTCACAAAGACAGGGCTCCACCTCAACAAGGCGTTTCGGTGATTGAAGTTCCTTGGCTGAAAGCTCCAATGGCGTTCACCCGTTCCTATGGGAAGCATGCCTTACTTGCTCTCAAGCACCTGCATAGTCGAGAGCCGGTTGATGCCATACATATTCATCTTCCTTTGGCATCTTTTACTCGGAAGGAATTCAGATTTATGGAAGAACATATCGCTCCAGTTTGTTCATCTCTCCATGGTTCATGGTTGGGGGAGAAGCAAGGTGTGATTCGGGCAGCTAAGGCGAAAGAATCCGCTACTTGGAGAAATCCAAACGACCTTGCTATCAGGCTGACGGGTAAGTATTATTCCAAGTATGAAAGAGCAGGAATACTCGAATCAAGTGTGTGTGTTGCTAATTCTAAATCCACTCTTTCAGAGTTCGAAGAATGGTATGACCCCTCGAAAGATTTCAGATGTGAAGTCGTTTTGTGGGGTTGCGATCATAAGGTCTTCAGGCCACCAAATCAGGATGATGAAGAGGAACAATTGAGTCATGAGAAGTTACGTAAAAATTATGATTGCGATGATGAATTAGCTTTGAGTTACATGCCTGAAACCAAAACTCCAATGATTTTGGCAGTTGGAAGATTAGTAGCTAGAAAGGGTTACATGACTTTAATCAGGGCCTTGCCCAAGATTCTAGAAAGCCATCCAGGCGCCCGACTCGTCGTTGTTGGAAGAGGTCATATGAAGAAGCGTCTTCTAAAAAATGCCCGCAAATTAGGGGTGGAACATGCTTTATTTATTCGAAGCAGCATGTCTTTTGATGACTTAGCACAACATTTCCGGTCTGCGGATTTAGTTGTATACCCTTCATACTACGAAGGCCAAGGCTTGATTCCATTGGAATCATTAGCCAGTGGAACTCCAGTTGTCACAGTGAACCAACCCCCGTTGACAGAGATGATTGACACGACTGTTGGGGATCTGTTCAACTCGGGAGACCCCGGTGATTTAGCCAAAGCAGTGTGCCGTTGCCTTGCGGATCCAAAGGGGCGAGTGGAGCAAGCGCAACGTGGACGTGAACGCGTGCTCTCAATGTACACCTACGAGCACAATGCTGAGGCCTACGAAGCAATCTATGCCTCGGCGATCAAAAGTGAATCCAGTTAACCTTCTACAGCATTCATCAGCCAGCGACTTGGTACATTCAAGAGCAACTGTAGGTGTCGCTGCCCTCGGGTAGTGTTCATAGGCACACCGCCTCTTGGACAACCATGCTCGCGAAGCGCGTGGTGGCCTTGCTGCTGGCCGCGCTCATGCTTTGCTTCGTTCCTCCGGCTGTTGCAGACGATGACATCCAGAGCGCCTCCCCCCTTACCGATGGGGTGACGTCAAGCGGTTATGTCTGTGATCCAGATTGCGATGCGGGCAACGATCGGGCTGATTTCTGGAAGATTGAGGCCAAAAAAGGCGACATCGTTCAAATTTCATTCTCAGGAACGATGAACGGGCCAGCATGGTGGTGCATTGGCGATGGTTGGCAGGGTCGAGTCTCCCTGCTCAACGCACAAGGTGGCACCATCGTCGATTCCTACGTGGACGATAATGCCGCTTCAAAGACCCTCTCAACCACCGTTGCAAGCCAAAGTTTCGTCTACTTCAAAATCAAAGCAGACGACTCATGGTGCAACGACGGCTTTGATTACACCATCACACCATCAATTGACAAATCAAACCGAGACACAGATGAAGACGGGTTTGTCGACATCGATGACGATTGCGATGATGTGGTAGGGTCTTCCACCAACGATCGGAACGGTTGCATTGACACCGATGGTGACGGTTGGTCGGACCCTGAAACGGGTTGGCTTGCACAAAATGGAGCCGACGCGTTCTATCTTGAACCGACCCAATGGCTCGACAGTGACAACGATAACTACGGTGACAATCTGGACGGCTTCGAAGGTGATCATTGTCCATTCCGTCGCGGATATTCCACCATGGACCGCTTTGGTTGCCTCGACTCAGACGGCGACGGGTATTCTGATGATGACCCTGGTGGCCTTGACGGTGTGACCGCTTGGTTCGCCCACCCGATCGGCCTAGGGGATGCATTCCCAATCGATGAAACGCAATGGAACGACACCGATGCAGATGGGTATGGTGACAACTGGGCGGAAGAATCGTGGAACACAACACGACTTGGTTGGGGCATTGGCTCTTATTTCTTCAACGCCTCAACGCCGGATGCATGCCCCTTCATCACCGGAACATCAAGTGGGGACCGTTACGGTTGCACCGATTCGGATGGCGACTCCTACTCAGACGGTGATCTGAATTGGACAGTAACCAACGGTTCAGATGCCTTCCCATTCGAAGAGTCCCAATGGCGCGACCGAGATTATGACGGCTGGGGTGACAATCAGAGCGAAGGAGCGAATCTTATCGATGATTTCCCAGACAACCCAACGCAATGGCTTGATACCGATGAAGACGGCTGGGGCGACAATCAAACCTACGGCGCCTCGCAAATCGACGATTTCCCATTCGTCCCGTCTCAATACAGGGATACGGATGGCGATGGGTTTGGTGACAATCTCGACGGATACGAAGGAGATGTATGCGTCTTTTCATCGCCTGAAGAGGTTGAATCAGGCTGGATTTCTTACATCGACCGCCTCGGGTGCAGGGACACCGATGAGGATGGTTTTTCCAATCCAACCAACGATTGGATTGCCCACCCCGCTGGGTTTGCAGACGCCTTCCCTGAGGATGAAAGCCAGTGGTATGACACCGATGATGATGGCTATGGAGACAACATCGAGTATTTTGACGGACAGACGCTTCGTGACGCCTACCGTGGCGATGGTTGTCGAACCACTGAAGGGTCTTCGACCTTCGACCGTTGGGGCTGTCCTGACAGTGACCAAGACGGATGGTCGGACCCAACAAACGCATGGCTTGCCAGTCCGGGTGGCCGGGGCGACGCTTGGCCAATGGACCCCTCACAATGGCATGATCTCGATGGCGATGGCCGTGGAGATAATCCGCGTGGGACCACCGCAGATGTGTGTCCAGACCAAGCAGGAACCTCCGTTGGACCTTCTTCGGGAGGTGACCGCTGGGGCTGTGCTGACACCGATGGTGATGGCTGGTCGGACCTCGGTGATGCTTTCATTCACGAACCAACCCAATGGCGAGATTCCGATGGTGATGGATACGGTGACAACGATGATGGAAATCAAGGCGATGCTTGCCCTGAAACTCGGGGCACCTCAATGCTTGACCGATTAGGATGCCGAGACACCGATGGCGATGGTTGGTCTGATCCAACCTCCTCATGGGAAGCCCATCCAGTGGGTCCCGCAGATGCCTTCCCTACTGAAGCCCTGCAGTGGCGAGACCTCGATGGTGACGGATTTGGGGATGTGCCACTGGGTGCCTTCAGAGACGACTGTCCTGAACAGGCAGGCACGTCGATAAGGGACGTCCAAGGATGCGTGGACTCGAACAACGATGGTTGGTCAAACGAGTATGGAGAATTTGCAGCAGCCGTTGCGATTCTCGGTGAGAGCCCTGAAGCTTCGTGGCTGACCTACCTCGTCATCGGACTTGGCTTCATCTTTGGAGCAGCAGCTGCCCTCATCGTTCGTTCCGGTCGAGAGGATCCAGACCTCGAAGATGCATTGTTTGAAGAAAAACAATCCCGAACGCTTGAAGAAATGAGCCAACCTTTGGCTCAAGACGGCATGATTCCATTGCAGGATTTACCTCCGCTTCCAGTTCCAATGCCAGTCGCCGAGGAGGTGAATGAAGGTGCTTAGCGAGCGTGGTCGAGGCATTGCATTGATGCTCGTGCTATGCTTGAGCATGGCAGCCCCTTTGGGTTTCACCGGGGTTGCAAGCGCTGAAGAAACTGCAGTGGACGAGGCCTTGGAGGCAGAGGGGCTCAATCTCATCGCCTTGCGCAACGATACGCTGGACCTGAATCAAGATGGAGAGCCAGACGCCATTCGAGTGGTGGTCATCATGAACACAACAAAGGAATTCACCAACATCGAACTGCGGTTGTATGGCGTGCACAAAGACCGAGAAGTTCACGATTCCCAAACGATGTCCTTCTCGGGCCAATCCAACGCGAGCATTGTCTATGATGCTTGGGCTAAAGGCGAACATGCTCTTCGACTTGAACTGGTCAACCAAGATGGGGAAACCATCACCACCATTCAGTTGCCGACATACGTGCTCCAACCTGCTTTGAAAACGCCCGAGATCACGCTTGATCTTGAAGCACCAAGTTGGATTGAAACAGGTGATTCATGCTCCATTGACCGCATCTTTGCAGACCAGACCGGTCCTCGGTATTCAGCTGCTGGTGTCAGAACCTTTTCAGGAGCCCCATTCACGGTGCTCGACAACCAAACTTCACTCAATTGTTCTGATTGGCCAGCAGGCGAATACATGCTCAAGGAGGCCTACCGCAACGACCTCGGTCAAACCGCTGAATCTTGGTTAAACCTCACCATCAACAACCGTCCAGCCCCTGCTTTTTCCTTCAACGTGAAAGGCAATGGAAACTCGACAGATGAGGCGTGCTTGATCACCATGATTCCGAACATGGCAGGTGTTGATTTTTCCTCTTTTGACAAGGTCTGGTCCGTTCAAGGCCAACAACTGCCTGGCACTGAAAGCAACACTTACGATTGTTCTGTCCTACCAGCAGGTGTGCATCTTATCAGCCTCGAAGTGATTAACAATGAACAAATTCGAACAGTGCACGGATTAAATCTGGTTCGTCAACCAGGTGAAAACTTGACCCAAGAGGAATCAGAAGCCCTGCCAAGCCGATCGTTTGGTGACGATACCGAAACGGAATCGGTCGGATGGTATTCAATTGGAGCACTCGGACTCATAGTTGCGTTCATCGTGTTTTTCATGCTCGTCCGGGTTAAGGATGAGGAGGAGTATCAAGGCCTTCGCTCGCTTGGCCCAACCCCGACAATTCTCCCCGATGGGTCACCCGATCCTGAAGGATTACCGACCACAACCGACGACACAGGCACCCTTTGGCGCCAACATCCCGATGGAAGCATGGATTGGTGGGACCCAGAACTTCGCATCTGGCACTCATGGTGATATTTTGCTTGAAATATTGACCACGATTGCTGCTGTCATTGGTTGGTCTCTTCTTGGCCTTGTCGCACTTTCAGTGCTCATTTGGCTGGTGAGGGTCCGACCACGCAAGCCCCAATTGGACGCTGATTGGAATTCCGACTGTGAATTGACAACCACCGCTGAAATAACAGGGAGCACCATTCGCTACACCAACATCAGGGATTTCTTCTGGCGCACCACACGCGACCGCGATGAAGCCTGGCAGGACACGCTCGAGGTCGATGCTGACGAAATCAAGGACGTCTGGTTTGTCGTTGACCATTTCCACAGCATTCACGGGCTAGCCCACACCTTCCTCACCTTCGAATTCAACGACGGCACCTGCCTTTCCTTTTCGTTTGAAGCTCGGCGGAGAAAGGGGCAACGCTATCACCCTTGGAATGGATTATGGCGCAATTTTGAACTCTACCTCTTGGTCGGATTCGAACACGATGTCCTGGCACTGCGAACCAACGCCCGAGGCCACAAGGACTACCTGTTCCGCGGCATCACTCCACCTGGAAAAGAGAAAGCCTTGCTGTTGGCACTGACCAATAAAGCAAATTCGCTGGCAGAAAAAGGTGAGTGGTACCATTCCCTTTTGACCACCTGCAACACCTCCATTGTGAGCATGGTGAACCGTATTACACCTGGCCGAGTGCCATTTACTTGGAGAAATTTTTTCCCCGGCTACACGCCCCGTGCTGCTTACAACCTTGGCTTAATCGAGGATTGGGGCGGCTTTGAACAAACGCTTGAACAAGGTCGAGTCGATCAAGTCGCCCTCAAGTGGGATGGCCAAGGTTCCTACTCTGAAATGCTGCGGGATTACCTTCCTAAAGGCCCACTTTGAGGTGTTGCTCTCTGCCTATTGGCCCGCTTACGGAGTTTCGATGCAGATGAGAACTGCTCCCTGAGTGACATCCAGTTGGATGGTTGAGGCAACAGATCGATTGTTCAAGCCTCGTGTTCCAGGCTTGAATTCTTCATTGTCCAAGAGCCACGAACACCCCTTCAAGCTGACGCCATTCGATGGCTCAAAAGCGAACAGGGAAACACGGCTTCCAATTTCTATAGAGTCGAGGATAAGTGATGTATTCTTCACGCATTTGATCCTAGAGGTGCCGATGTGGAGCGTCGTGTTTTCGGGCGCCTCAAACAAAGCAAAGTAGGCTGCAATCTGGTGGCCAAGTTCCCCGCCCTCAATACCAATGACATCGATCGATTGACTTGCGTGCCGGGCTGCGTGATGGAGTGCCTTTGACAAATCGCTGTTCTCTTGGTTTTTGATTTCAATCCATTCGATGGTCTTGTTGAGTTCAGAATAGCGCCCACGGTCTATGCTGTCCATGTCGCCAATAACCCTGTGCGGTTCCACCCCGCGTTCTAAGCATTGGTCAAGGGCTCCATCGCATGCTATGATGACATCAGCTTGGTGGACAAGGGGTTTCCACACCGATTCAATTGGCCATGCTCCATTGGCACAAATGAGCCAGTTTAATTCGGCCATGGACTGAGCAAGAGGGGCTCATTTGTCAAGTTCTCCCTAGGAGAATTTGCCTCTGAGATGGCAGGTCTCCACCTGACCCCCTACGGGGGTCATGATGGGCTTTTTTCGACAAGCGTTTTCAAGGAGGGCGGGTGTCAAGGTTCCATGGCCGTTGAGCGCAGCGTATCTTTCCCTACACTTGCGCTTGCGCTCACCGTTCTTTTTTTGATTCAATCCATGGCGCCCTTGGTGGCGAACGCACCGGATGAGAGCGTGCTTGAAGAAGACCGGGAAATTATGCCAACGAGCGCCCATGTGCCCTTTTCAAACGGCTTTGGGCATGACTTTGCTGGCAGCATAATCTCCTTTGACGGCCTTGACCAAGGCGAAGTTCGAGAGGAATCTGGGCTGAACCTCTGGAATGAAGCCGTGCTGCACCAGTTTGAGAACATCACCCCGGGAACACCAGATATGGTGTTGAATGGCCGGGAGAAAATGAATTTCTGCTGGAGCACCCTCGAAGGTGAAATTCACTATGCAAGCCAGACCTACACAGGATCGTGGTACGATGCAGTGGTGGATACGGTGGCTCCAAGCACAGAAGAGACACTGGTTGATTGCGCTCTCGCCATCAGCGAAAATGGTCGTCCATACATCATGTACGCCGATGGGGCTGACATCAAGGTCGCCCGTGTAGCCTATGAAGGCCAAGTTTACTTCGAGACCACATGGCTCACAAGGACCATTGTGGAAGACGTGAACCCGACAGATTTCAGGCTGGATTTGCGCCAAAATGAACTCGAATGGGGCGTGTTCCGAGACGGAAATGGCTCTTTGTGGCAACTCAACTACAGCGGAACACGATGGTCGCACGATCTTCTTGATGCTGGTCCAATCGGACAAGACATCGAACTTGCCATCGACGAACATGAGGTCGCCCACGTTGCTTACGCCGCACCCGAGGCGGGTGAAATTCGCCTGATCCGTGTGGATGGTTCAGATTACGACCATCGAGTGTTGCTCCGAGATGCAAACGTAAAATCACATATTGGGATGGGATTGGACGCAAATGCATTGGAGCAGGTCGTGACCGTGGTGGGCCAAGACAGCAACATCACTTTGCAACTCTTGCGTAGCCTCTCAGGCCAAGACACAGGACGAATCAATCCAACACCATCAACAACAATCCTCGGTGCCCAAGACGCCATCGAGGGCTCAATGGTGATGGCCGACCTGAACGGAGACGGCTTTGACGACCTCATCATCGCAGAACCTGATCATGACGGGAACGCTACCAACAGCGGCCGAGTCATGGTTCGCTACGGTTCCACAACCGGTGTCGGGGCAACGAGCAACGTGACATTCCGTGGGGATACCGCAGATGGTTGGTTTGGTATGGGTCTGGCAGCGGGTGACTTCAACGGCGATGGGTTTGATGACCTCGCTATTGGATCGCCTGGTTGGAACGAAACCAGCAGTGACTTGGCCAATGCCACTGGAATCGTCGAAGTGTTCCTAGGGAATTCAAGTGGAATTGAAACAGACTCATGGTGGAACTTTAGCGGCGAAGCAGGTGAACAAATGGGATGGTTGCTCTCAACTTCTGAATCAATGAACGGCGATTCAATGGCCGACCTCATTGTCCAGGCCCGTGGCTACACTGAGGACATCACGCAGAGCAAAACCATACATGGAAAATTATTGATCTTCAAAGGCGATGAGTCAGCGATGGTCCATCTTCGAAACATTACTCAAACGAAAGAAGGGCCAATGTTCGGCCAAACTTTAGCCGCAAACGGTGACTTGAACGGGGATGGTATGAGCGATTTGCTTGTTGCCAACACAGGGGATTTCGATAACCCTCTAGGCTACAGCTCCGTTGAAATCTTCTTTGGAGGGGCCAGCGGATACAATGGGACCTTCGATCAAAGCATCATTTCTTTGGAACAGGGACAACTGTTTGCCTCCTCGATCAATTTCGTAGGCGACGTCAACGCAGATGGCTTTGATGATTTCATGTTCTCAGAACCGTTCAATGGTTCAGGGTACAGAAGTGGACAGATTTGGGCGTATTACGGGTCATCTGAAGGGGTCAGTTCATCGGTTCCAAACTACACTCTAGCACCCGGTGTACCAAACGCTGTGCTTGGAAGAACGATTGTTCCGGCCGGCGATGTCAATGAAGATGGCTATGATGACGTATTGATGATGCAGGCATCGGGCACCAGCGGCAAGGTCGAATTGATTCTTGGTTCACTGATTGGACTGCGCGCTGACTGGGAACTCTTGGCCGCAGGTCAACCAGGCCAAGAGATTGGTCTGTTGGCAGCAAGCATGGGTGACCTTGACGGAGATGGATTGAGTGAAATTGTTTTGAGCAGTCGAGATGAATCCTCTTCACCATACACCCTTGCCTACCAAATACACTCAGAACGGGACTGGGATTCTTCTTCCTTCTCATACAGCGGAGACTTGACACAACTTGATTTGAGCACTTCAGCACGCGGTGAAACGAGCATGTTCCTGACCTTTGAGAACAACGCTTCGCACTTCATTGAGCATGTGGATGACACGACTCCAACCGGATTTTGGATGGACACAACGGTGATCCCAAGCAGCAATCAATCGCAAAGGTATGCATTCATCACCACCGAATCCGGACGGCCGATTCTTGTCGAAGCAAACGCCGTTGATGGATTGATTCATCGCTCCATTGTCGGTCACACCGCGGTCCAACAACCCCTTCTCACCACAGGGCAATTTGGAGAACACCTCGGCTCCGGACTCGATGCACTAGGTCAACAACGCCTTGCTTACGGATCAATTGGAACCAGTCAACTCTTTGCCTCAATTGAATCTGAAAGTGGATGGACGAATTCCATGATTCGCTCCTCAATTTCGCTTGATGGGCCGGTCTCAATGATGACCCAAGGGCTCGAATCACAAAACAACGAGACGGTTGTGATCTACCGAGATGCTGCCAATGATGAACTTGAATTGGCTCGCCAGCCAGCAGGTGACTCAACGTGGACCATCGAGAGTTTTTCCACAATTGGAAGTGTTGTTTCCGAGCAACAAGCCTCAGCGTACCTTGCGGATGGCTCCTTGGCCGTTCTTTTGGTGATGGACGATGGAATCACTTCCAACCTCTCGCTTTGGGTCATGAATGAAACGGATGTGATGGTCCACAACATCACCAGCCTGACCGACCTTTCCTCTGACCTCAGATTAGCAATTGGCAATGACGGCACCATCATGGCAGCTGTTCTGACCTCAACAGGTGGACTTAACGTCCATGAACTAGCACCAAATGCAACAAATTGGACAAGTTCAACACTGGCCCAACCTTCTGGTGGTTTGAACCAATACAATCTGGATTTGGTTGGTGGTCAATCACCAATGCTTGCCGTTCGAAGCGACGCTGCAACAGCCTCGTTGTATTCGAGGACCAATGACACACTTTGGTCAGCGTTCGGTTCTCAACCCGAATCAAATCTAGAAGGCGCATGGGACCTCATTGTCCTCGACGATCACTATGTGATGCTCACCAGCACAGGAATGGGCAACGAATTGACATGGAACTCCATCTCCAAGGAAGCATCGCACCACAACAACAGCACCTGGTCAAGCCTTGCTTTCGGCTACCTCGCCGCAGGCAGTCAAACCGGCGCTGAAGTGGACGCCAACGGGACCATTCACCTCTCTTGGTGGGATGATAACCTCGATGACGTCGGCGTTCTGCGCTTGTACAAAGACAGCGACCGAGACCTGATCTTTGATTTGGTTGATGACTTGCACTTGCTCGGCAATCAATGGTCGGACAGCGATGGGGACAACTTCGGTGATAATCCGAATGGACCAATGGGTGATGCATGCCCGAATTCAACAGGTACCTCCGCATACTACACCTATGGCTGTGCAGATTACGATATCGATGGCTATGCGGACACCATTGATGGTTGTCAAAACGATGTTGGTAGTTCTTGGCTTGGCCGCCTCGGCTGTCAGGACTACGATCAAGATGGCTGGGCAGACAACGATGCAACCTACTTCGATGGCGACGAATTCCTGCTCAATTGGAAGCAAGCGAAAGATTCCGATGGCGATGGATATGGGGATAACTGGGGTCCAGACTGTTGTGGGACATCGCTTGATCCAAACAACAACATTGGTGATTTGTTCCCGTTCAACCCTTCTCAATACGCTGATTTTGACGGCGATGGTTGGGGTGACAATGATACTGATACGATCACCGGGGATGCCTGCCCGTGGGATTGGGGTGCGTCTTGGCGAGATCGTAACGGCTGTTTGGACACCGATAACGACGGTTCTTCCGACCCCTCAAACATCGGTGAATTCCTCGAATGGAACAGCACTATGGGTGCCGACATCTGGCCAACAGATCCAACACAATGGGCCGATTCTGATGGCGATGGCTACGGTGATAACACCTCTGAATTTGCGACCAATCCAGATAAATTCCCAGATAACATTGCCGCTGCAGAAGACAACGACAGCGATGGTTATCCTGATCGATGGACAGCGTTCTATAACCTCTCAGACGAGGATTTGACCAACAACGGTGCTGGCCTTGTCCTCGATGGTTGCCCTACGGCGTGGGGTAACTCGACAAATCCTGTCAGCGGCTGTCCAGATTCTGATGGCGATGGATGGGATGATACAACCGATGCGTTCCCGCTTGAACCCACACAATCAATTGACTTCGATGGTGATGGTTTTGGCGATGACCCAGACGGATACCTGGCTGATGAATGCCCTACCGTGGCTGGTGTGCTCAACGGAACCGTACCGGCCAATGGAGAGACCGGAATTGGTTGCCGATTCATCGATGACAGCGATGACGACGGTGACTTTGTCTCGAATGAAGAAGACACCTGTCCATTCACCGACCCGGGTTTGGCAGTGAACACAGCAGGTTGCGCTGAAAATCAGCTTGACGATGACCAAGACGGTATCATGAATGATATGGACCAGTGTTCCCAAACTGAATATCTCGATCCTGTGGACGAGGTTGGTTGCAGCGAAACTCAACGTGAAACCGATACCGACGGTGACGGCGTCTTTGACCCAGTTGATTTGTGCCCGTTCACCGTGGGAACTGATGTCGATGCAGACGGTTGCGCTGACAACCAAATCGACACTGATGGTGATGGCGTTGTTGACGCTAACGATGAATGTTCGGCGACGCCGGAAGGTTTCCCCGTTGATGCTGTGGGTTGCACCGATGAAACTGCTTTGGAGCAAGACCTCGATGGTGACGGCTACAAGGGTGCTTATGCCTATGACTTAAACTCAACAAGCGGCCTCAGGGAAAACCAAACGGGTGATGAATTCCCAAGCGACGCAACTCAATGGTTTGACCAAGACGGTGACGGCTTTGGCGACAACATTGACGGCAACAATGCCGACCAGTGTCCTTTAGAATACGGTACCTCATTCATCGATTACCTCGGCTGTATCGACGACGGTGACGGCTACCGTGATCTGTTTGAACCGGTCGGCCTTGCAGGAAACCCAACTCAATGGGAAGACCGTGACCGAGATGGATATGGTGACAATGCTTCTGGTACAGAACCAGACCTTTGCCCAGACACAGAACCAGCGTACAAGACATTCGTTGATGCCTCTGGTTGCGATCCAACCCAAAGCGATGGTGATGCCGATGGCGTCGCAGATTACTTCGATAACTGCCCCGAGGAATACGCTGGTGCAGACGGAGGTTATGGCGATGGGTGCCCACTTCCGGCCGCAAGCGGTGATGAATCACCCGCTGGTCTGTTTGGTTTGTCGCCTGTCATGCTTGCAGTTGCAGCAATCGGAGGCTTAATCGGACTTAGCGTGCTTGTAATCGTTGTTTTACGGTTGGTTCGGGGCGATGAATTTGACTACGATGACGACGACGAAGAGGATGACGATGATTGGGAGGAAGAGGACGATTTCATGTCGTCATTGAACACAACTCGCCCCACCCCTCAACGCAGCCCAACCCGCTCTACGCCATCACGAACCGGACCCGCCGGAAGTGCTCCAAAAAGCAGTGGTGGGCCAAAGAAAGGGCCACCTGGTCGAGCTCCAAGCGCCGGCCCCCCTCAATCTAAGGCACCATCCGGCCCACCCCGTGGTCGAAATGTGCCGACCAAGGTTACGCCAGTGGATTCTAACGACACGTCGGAGGAGCCAGAAGATGGTTCGGCAAAGGTGCGCAAGGCACGGCTCAAAATCGATCTAAGCATCTTCGAAGACTGGCAGGCTGACGACCGAGAAGCAGCAGCGGACTGGGTCAGAACTGCGTTGGATGATGGTGATGCTGAACGGACGATTATGATGCAGTTGCAAGAAACAGGGTGGACAGCCCCACAATCGCGAGCCATTTTTGACTTAGGAAGGAGTCGATGAGCCAATGATTGAAAGCATCATCCTCAAGAACGAGGCACAAATGGACAGGCCATAGGCGGTTAAATCATGGTCGATGAATTGCCTGGAGAATCTTTGCCTGATGGCATTGAAGTGGACGATGCAGCTGCATACTTCGGCATCACTGAATCATCCGACATGGTCCATACGCTCATGGCAATGGAACGCGTTGAAGCGATGGAGAAATTCTTCGAAGTTCTTTCAGACATTGTTCTGCTGCCGGGTGAGTTCGATTTTACCGCAGCAAGTGAACGTATTCAATGCGAAGGTGGTGAAATTTACTACCTTGTTGCAGGGCATCTCGGCATCATGACGATGCCAGATCCATTGCTTTCGCATCTCGGGCTAGCCAACTCTTCTGGTGAAGCGTCAACCAACAACCCAGCCCTTTCTGAGGGCGACCTTGCAAAACTTACCGTTTTGGCAGATCCGATGAAGATTCTCAAACTGCTGGCTATTGCATTTGCGACTGGTGGGAAGGGCGAAGTGACCCGTTATTTGCATGGTATTGAATCAGCTTTAGCCGACCCTGCAGGGAACCATGCGGCTTTACTCTCCATTGCTGATGAGCTTGAGGCCGCTCTCGATGTGGCAGGGCATGCGCTTCCAATTCCTACGCTTGCAAGCGGAGAGGCTTCCTCGGCTAGTGTTGCCACTGTCCCAAAGCCTGCGGCACAAACGCCGGCGCCGAAAGCATCCAACACCGCTCCTAATCCATCACCGGTTCCTCTGCCAAAAGAGACCGCTGTGCCTTTGCCAGGAGCCTCAGAACCGGCGCCACCGAAGGTTGAACTTCCAGCGGTTATGGCTGAACCCTCTCCCGAACCTGCGGTGGATACCACCAACGAGAAGCAAGTAGCAAAGGCCACCCAAGATGCATTTGCAGGAGCGTTTGATATCGGCTTGAAGGAGGAACAGGAAGCCACCTCTGTGCCCACCCCCTCCATCCCGACTCCCGAAGCAGAGCTCATGTCAGTTCCTGTCGAGGCACCACCTCCGGTTGCAGAACAGATTCCTGTTCCAGAACCGGAACCTGCGTTCGAGGTCGAGGCTGAACCGGAACCAGTTGCGGTGGTGGAAGAACCTCTTTCACCCCTTGAGATGCCAATTTCAGAAGAGGAATTATTCACAAGTGCAGCAGAACATTTCATTGCCGCCGACACGGATGGGAGTGAACAACTTTCCATTGAAGAATTAGCTGTTGCCACAGGTACCACGCTTGAAGAAGCAACCCAACTCCACGCGGAAGCAGACACTGATGGTGATGGAAGCGTGTCTTTGTCGGAATTCATGTCTTCTCCAGCAGCCGAGAAAACATCATCGCTTCCTCGTCCCGTGGCTCCCATACGAAAACCGTTGAACCAGCCTCAGCCTCAGCAACAGCAACCTCAGCAACAGCAACCTCAACAACAGCCGCCTCAGCAACAGCAACCCCAACAACAAGGTTGGAGCCAAGAGCAGCAGCAACAAGCTTGGAACCAACAGCAGCAACAACAGCAACAGGCGCAACAAGGCTGGAATCAACAGCAACAGCAAGGTTGGAACCAACAACCAACCCATCAATGGAATCAACCGCATCCAACGATGCCTTCTGTCCAACCAACCATCCGCTCTGGTGTGATGTGCCGAGGCTGTGGCATTGGTCTTGATCCATATTGGCGCTTCTGCCCAATCTGTGGAACTCAAAATAACGTTCAATGATCAGAGTTCCAAAAGGAACGTGCCTTTATCGAGCACATGGGTGTCATCAAACCACAAACTTGGCTCCTTGAGCACACCTGGAATATGAATTCCGACAGAGGACGTGCCACCAAGTGCGGTGTTGTCACCGACTGCGAAATAGCATGTGCCAAGCCTTTTCTCATCTTCAAGCACATTGCCGAACAAGCGTGCTTGTGGATTCATTCCGAAACCAAATTCAGCAACAGTCCATACATTCTCTCGATCTTTAGCTCTTAGACGCCCGGCAGCCTCGCCAAATTCTTGTCGAATCGATGCGGCGATTGTGCCCCCTGTCACGTCGACAACCATGCCTGCTTCGATCGTCAACGTCACCGGTTCATCGACGAGGTTCGATTCCCAAGAGCCATCGATGACAACCTTCCCGTTCATCGTGCCTTCTCTTGGCATGATGAAGGCCTTGCCTGCGGGGAGGTTCGTCAGCATTCGAGGCCGGTTGCATATCCCATTATCATCAAGTTTCCATTCACGCCAATTGACTTCAAAGGTCACGTCCGTGCCTTGTTCGGATTTGACATTGAGGATCCGACGCCTGCGCAAATGCGGCTGCAGATCTCCAATTCTTCGTTTGACCTCAGTGAAATCAGCGGACATACCGCCTCGACTAAACATTTCATTGGTCATCCCAGGCATGGTGGCTACCCTCGCACCATCCTTGAGCGCTTGACGCACAGCTCGGGTGTGGGTGAGGGAGTAACGTGTGGGGGCAATAACGACCTGCTGTTGACGCATGAGGTTCGCAACAGGGGTCGGAGGTTCTTCTCCGTGGTGCCGTGCTTTTGGCATAACGATCAGCAGCACACGGTCTGAGCGTTCGTTCGCAGCTTCATGCAATGCTTGGCCGATGTCTCCAGTTGTAGGGTCGCACACAATGAGCACATTTTCGCCTCTTCGAATGTCCATGCATGTGTTGATGACCATTTTCCCACTTCGCTGCAGGTGTTTTGCAACTTCTTCATTGGAAAGTTCTTCAAACGGAGTTTTATCGTCAATTTCTGGAAGTTCCAAGGCTGTCGTTTTGATATTTCGTGGTGCTCTAATGCCCTCGAGTTCCGCAACTGCTTGCTCAATTTCGTGGTCTTCATTCATGGCCTCAGAGTCCTCCTTCTCAGAGCGTCCCTTGGCCATGATAAGACCAGCACGCTCTGTATCTTGAAGGTGTGGCAGGATTTTCCACTTTGGTTGCTTACCTACCGCAGGAAGTTTCCAGATGCGAGCGTTCATGACCCATGGGATGTTGGTGGAACCATGAGCACTTACGACGAGTTCATTGTTGCCGTCAAAGACATCCATCGACTTCAGGCTCTCCAAGGCCACCTTGGTTGGGACCGGGAAACCATCATGCCAGAGAAAGGGGCTGCAGCTCGCGCTGATATGCTCTCATGGCTCGCCAAAGAAGCACACGGACGGCTTGTTTCGCCGCAACTTGGCCGTATGATTGACGACTTGGCTACGCTTGACAACCTCGATGAAGATCAGCAAGCCAACGTTCGAGAAATGCGACGAGCACATGACAAAGCGGTGAAACTCCCTGAGCAATTTGTCGCAGACTACGCTCGAAGCAAGTCCGAAGCCATGATGGCTTGGCAAAAAGCTAGGGCGGATTCAGAGTTCTCAGCGTTTGAACCTCACCTGGAGAAGTTGATTTCAATGACGAAGGAGAAAATTGGCTATCTCGAAGTTGAAGGTACCCCCTATGATGCCCTCCTTGATGAGTTTGAAGTTGGCATGACCGTTGCTGATTATGACCCTCTTTTCGCAGGCTTGCGCCAAAGGCTTGTGCCCTTGCTTGACAAGATCATGGCCGCTAAAGCATCCAATCCGGACCCCGAATGGCCAGAACACCTCCAGTTTCCTATCGAAGAGCAAACTGCATTCTGCACTAAAGTTTCAGAGGCCATGGGCTTTGATTTCCAAGCAGGTCGTATGGATGCATCAACCCACCCGTTTTCAGCGGGGCTATGGCCAGGCGACACACGATTTACCACTCGCTATGACCTGAGTGAGCCTTTTTCTTGTCTGTACGGAGTCATGCATGAAACTGGCCACGCCCTCTACGAACAAGGACTGGCTTCAGAACACGCCTATACGCCTCGTGGAGCCGCTGTTTCACTTGGCGTCCATGAATCCCAAAGTCGCTTTTGGGAAAATCAAATTGGACGCACTCCTGCTTTTTGGAAGGCGGCCCTTCCATGGTTCACTGAACATTTCCCTGACGCTCCATCGTGGGACGCAGAGACGCTCAATCGCATCGCCAACAATGTCTCGACCGGTTTTGTGCGTGTTGAAGCCGACGAGGTGACCTACAACCTCCATGTCATGTTGCGGTATGAAATTGAAAAACAACTGTTCAATGGAGATCTGGCGGTAAAAGACCTCCCCTCAGCATGGAATTCAATGTTCAAGTCTTGGTTTGGCGTTGATGTTCCTAACGACCGGCTAGGATGCCTTCAGGACATTCACTGGTCCATGGGTGCGTTTGGTTATTTCCCGACCTATACGCTTGGAAACCTCTACGCTGCACAATTGCTTGAATCGATGGCGGATGAACTTGGAGACATCGACCAAATCGTAGAATCAGGAGATTGGTCCACTCTTTTGCAGTGGTTAGGTCCTAAAATACATCGACAAGGCAGCAAAATGACACCAGCAGAATTGATTGAATCAGCAACTGGATCTGCTCCAAGTCCGGAGCCATTCCTGCGCTATGTTGAATCGAAGTACAGCCGGTTATACGGACTGTGAGCGTTTCACTCTTCTTCGCCGCCGAGCATGCTGTTCATGCGTGCGGTCAAATCATTGATGGCATCCATCAAATCATTGGTTCGGTCGTCCTCGTGCCCGGTGCCAAAAGAGATGCCCAAAAGGGTCACCATAGCACCAGAGAGCATCAACAACGCCGGCACATAGACGTCCGCTGCACTCATCATGTCATCAGCCGCTTCCATCCAGCCCATCGCTGCACCAACAATGAACAGCAGTACGCCGATGATCACTTGTTGATAGCCTTCTCCAATATTTTCTTCAATCCAACCCATAAGTATTCCTCAAAGGGGAATTTCTCCTATTGATATTTTATATTATCCCGAAATTACGAAAAAATCCCTTTATTGTGGGTTTCTCACCAAGGCGACATGTGAATTGGTTGGCCAGTTTCCCCCGGTTTAACCAAAATTGTACCTTTTTGCCCAGTCGCAGGGGTCCGTTCAAACACAGGAACACCTGCAACGACGGTGACCATTGGCCAACCCACGAGAGTCCTTCCCCTGAACGGATTCCAACCAACCCGTGTCCATGAATGTTCATCTTCGACCGTCGCTCCGTTCTCCATATCCACGAGAACTAGATCTCCATCAAATCCTGTGCGTAATTCGCCCTTTCCATCCATGTTGTAGCAATCAGCCACATTGGTCGACATCCAGCGCACGACATCTTCGATGGTGCATCTGCCTTGACTTGCGTGTGTCAACATCACAGGGAGGGATGTTTCTACGCCTGGCATACCGCTTGGAGCTGCGGGGAACCCTTTCGCTTTCGCTTCCAGCGTGTGAGGTGCATGGTCGGTGGCGATGCACTGCACGGTACCATCATGGATGCGCCGCCAAAGAATGTCTAAATCGTCCTGATAACGAATTGGAGGGTTCATTTTCAATCGAACGCCTTCCCTTTCCACATCAGTCTCGGTGAAGGTCAAATGTTGAGGTAATGTTTCGGTGGTGATGATGGCCCCACCCTTGGCTTCACTTGGGAGGGTTGTTCTTCCAACCAACCAATCCGCTTCCAATCCAGAAGTGAGGTGGAGAACGTGGAGCCGATGGTTGTGTGTTTCAGCAAGTTCGACTGCGAGTTGAGTCGCCAAAAGAGCGGTGACATCGTCGCGCCATTCTGCATGTGCTGCCATGTCTGTGCGATCTTTGAAGGTCGGGTAGCGTTCATTCAACCGTGCTTCATCCTCAGCGTGAACGGCAATAAGGCCGCCTGTTGATGAAAAGATTTGATTGAGGGCTTCACGCTCGTTGACAAGCAATGTTCCTGTTGAAGAACCCATGAAAATTTTGATTCCACAAATCCCGGGGATTGAGTTGGGCGCTTGTGGAGTTCCAACCACTTCTTGCAGGTCTTGGAGGTTGTCTGGCGTTGCACCAATGAAGAATCCAAAATTGTTGACACATGTGTTGGCAGCGCTGTCCAACTTCATTTGCATACCCGCCAAATCGGTGATGGCAGGGTTGTTGTTTGGCATGTCCAAAAACGAGGTGATGCCTCCACTGACAGCGGCAGCTGAACCACTTCCGAGATCCTCCTTTTCTGGTTGACCCGGTTCTCTAAAGTGAACTTGCGGGTCAATGGCACCGGGAAGCAGATGCAATCCAGTTGCGTCAATCACGTGTTCGCCATCCCTCGGTTCAAGCCCTCCACCGGCTGCAATCTCGGCGATGATGCCTTGTTCGACCCTCAAATCACCAATGATGGTTTCATCAGGTAGAATCATTGTTGCATTGCAAATAAGGAGGTTTCCTGCGTGTTCATTGCTCATGAGCCTTGGTCAATGAGTTCACCCCATGAACCCTCGTATGGGAATTGGTGTCGTTTTCATCTCCGCCTTGCTGAAGCAGGGCGGAAAGCATCGCACACCTCATCGACAGTATCGATGTACGGTCCTCCGAGCAAATCCACGCAATATGGAACAGCCTTCCAAATTTCATCTATGGTTTCACGAATTGATTTTGGCCGGCCTGGTAAATTGAACACAAGCGCGTTCCCTCTGGTTCCACCCAGTTGCCTTGAGAGGATTGCAGTTGGAACAAAGTTGAGTGAGATTGCACGCATTTGCTCACCGAAGCCGGGTAGAACACGGTCAAGCACGCTTTCAGTTGCCTCAGGAGTCACGTCTCTGACAGCGGGACCTGTGCCTCCAGTGGTCACCACAACATTGCAACCAATGCCGTCGATCAATTCAACCAATGCTGAAGCGATGATGCCCCGTTCATCTGGTACGCACCGGTAGTGCACCTCACATGGGCTAGCAATGGCCTGTTCAAGAAAAGACAACAGCGCTGGGCCCCCTTCATCCACATACGCCCCTTGACTGGCTCGGTCACTGACGGTCACGATTCCAATCTTGGCGTGGTCTCCAACATGGCCTTCTTTAGCCGCTTGCTCGGTGATGGCTTGCATCCAAACCCTCACCGTTGTTCGCCGTATTTTGCTTGAATGTTGGCGTGGAAATTGTCCAAGAGCGTGTCTTCAAACAGTTCAGTTTGGCGACGCATCTTTGTCGAACGGACGTGCAGAATTGCAGCTCCAACAAAGACGATAATGATCAACGGAATCACTGCTTCAAGTTTGTACTGGTGCATGAATTTCACAATGCCTTCAGCGGTGTAAGCCCATGTAATTGACGCAATTGAACCACCGATAAAGGTCGCTGTGAGCACGCGCATGAAGTTCATCCTTGAGAGCAACCCAAGCATTGCACCAACAAGCACTCCAGAGGCCATGAATGGTATCCAGACGAAGACAATCAAGCCCCAGAAGCCCCATTTGTTGATCATTTCACGCTTTTCATTTGCCATGTATTCAACGGTGGATAAGGTGTCACCAAGCAACTTGGTTTGCATCATCTTGCCACCAAGACCATCTTGTTTGGCAACAGCAACAATTCGCTCGTCGCTCTTTGATGCCCGTTCGACACGTCCAGCACCAGAACGATCTGCGAGGGTTGAAACTTGATTCCGTCCCTTGACAATGAGGTCTTGAGAACCGAGCAAGTCAGCGTTGCGCTTTGCAATAAACCGATGCAATTCAGTCTGTACTTCATCGCGAGTTTTCTTGAATCTGAAGAACGCAAAGCGTTGTGTCGGCCGATAAATCACCGAGACGAAGATGACTCGGTCATCGCTTGTGACAACGGCTCCTTCCATGGATAGGTCGCTTCGGCGAGCGAAGAAGAGTTCCAAACTCTCTCGAACTTCATCTTCAACCCTTGAGAGGGTGTGAAGTTCTGAAAAGAACGAGGAATAATTCTGAGTTTCAGCGGTTTCCTCTTCCGCAGATGTCCCTATGCCAACTCCTGAATCGAAGTCAATGCCCTGATTCAGGCCAATGGTGCGCACCGTCAACTGAACCGGCTTGAACACTCTGAACAAGGCAAATTCGTCTAGGATCTCTCGAAGCACTTCAGCGCGCACGTCCTTGCTGTCTGAAAGGGTTGATTCTGTGTTCTTGTAGGGGACCATGATGTCAATCGAAAGTTCCCTCGGTTCAAGTTTGTACAATTCCCAATCCACATTGATGTCCAGCCTCGAGGCTGTTTTGGTGACAATGTCTTCAACGAGTCTGCTGATGTGGGTGCGGGAGAGGATGTCGTCGCTGTCTTGATGGTAGATCTTGTACATCAACGGGTAGAGAACGAACAGTGTGATGGCTGAAAGGGACAACGAAGTGAAAGCCATCCACCATGCAGGAATTCCTGCTGAACCACCGGTGAGCATTGCTGTTTCACGCCCGCCGCCGAGTTCCGCACCAATCAACAGGTAGCCCCAATCACCTAGATCTTGAACGCTCCAGCATGAACGTGCACCGGTGTCTGTGACCCGGATTTCCTGCTTTTCATCATCATTGACAAATGGAAGGAACGCCAGTGTCTGCTTTGAAACTGAGATTTCGAATTCAATTGTTTTGGAGATTTCTTCTCCTCCAGGTACGGCCACTGCGTTTGTGAGGTTGGACTCATTGAGCACAGCAACCGAGAATGTGAGGGCGTAATGCCCCTCTGGGATTTCGTTGTATGGGGCTCTGTAATACGACCGCCCGGTGTCTGAGTCACCCTTCAACTGGACCTTTTTCACCGTTGAGTTCGTTTCGGTCCAAGCAGGTGTGTCCTCGTCAAGGGATTCAACAGCGTAGATCAACGAAGCGTAGCCATCAGGGAGGTTGTGACCCGCGAGTGAGAATGCGTGTTCTTCTTCATTTGGAAACATGTGAATCCATGGTTCGTCTGTGGTCTCTTCACATTCCCCACCGATGTCCAAGAATGTCTTTGATGCTGCATGGTCGAGAGCGGTTGACTCACCGAGTGCACCAGATGACATAGCGAAAATCATCACTGCATAGAACACGGCATACAACATGCCACCAAACAAGACGAAATTCTCTTTGTTGGCGAGAAGTTTGTTTCCAGCGCCACCGGTTCTCCGGTTTCGAATGACCTCGAGTTCCTTGGCGATTTTATCTCGTTTTGACTCATGGTCAGAACCGTCACCTGAGGCGGGACTGTCATCGACTTTGCCGCCCATGATTCTCAGAAGAGGTTCTTGCAAATGAACCCAACGCTCGTGTTTGCCAATCATTTCCCGAGGAAGGCATAGTTTGGCGCTCAACGCTGACGCTGATTGGTGCGACGAGGTGGGTCAGGCCGGACTTGAACCAGCGACCTCGGCATCTTCAGTGCCGCGCTCTCCCAACTAAGCTACTGACCCGTGCAACTTGGCGATGACCCCTGCCATATCAAGGCTTCCGCCGAAGCAACATGGCTCACTCAATGCCATCAAGGAATGCTGCTTGAGCGTCAAACAGTGCTTCTAAGCCACCGTCTGCACGGGCGAGCAAAGCCACCAATTCTTCGCCAGAGAAGGTTGCTTCTTCACCAGTTCCTTGGATTTCGACATACTTTCCATCGCTGGTTTTGACGACGTTCATGTCGACATCAGCGTTGGAATCCAGAATGTAATCCAGATCAAGGTAGGTTTCACCGTCGATTAAGCCGACGGATATGGCTGCCAAATCATGTGGAATCACTGCGTTTTCATGGTTGGTGCGCTCAGTGCCAGAAAGGGATGGTGCAGACCAACCGTTTCGTCGTTCGTCTTCAGTTGGACGCATGTCGAGCGGTAGGCAGTCACCACGAGCAATCAAGCGTCGAACCGCTAGACGCAGGGCGATGTTCGCCGCTGTGATTGATGCACATCGTGTGCCACCGTCGGCGTTCAAGACATCGCAATCAACGTTCAGTGCGACTGGGCCAAGCGCTTCAAGATCGACAGCAGCTCGTAGGGATCGAGCAATCAATCGCTCAATTTCTTGCGTTCGTCCTTTCGCTCCTCGGCGTTCCCTTCGGAATCTGGAATCAGTCGATCCCGGAAGCAATGAATATTCAGCATGGACCCATCCTTTGGTGGAATCGCGGGGAAACCATCCAGGAAGGCGAGCCTCTTTTGTGCAGCAAGCGAGGATGACTGTGTCGCCTTGTCGGTAAAGAATCGATGCAAGTGCGTTCGGTGTGAAGTCGATTTCAACTTCCACATGTCGCATTTCGTTTGCTTCTCGGTCGGTTGTGAATCCAGTCTTGAATTTGGCCATGTCACCGCCAGCACCTCCTCTTCATCAAGCCTTCTCCCATCCAAATCAGGGGATTTTTGGTCGCGCACATTGAAGAATAGACTCTCGTTGGGTGTTCCATGCCTCAACCCAAGGTGGCCATCTGCGCCATTGCTCGAACGCCTATCGGCAAGTTCATGGGTGCCTTGTCTGGCTTTTCAGCGGTTGACCTTGGTGTCTTGGCTGTGAAGGAAGTATGCCAACGGGCGGGCATTGATGCCGCATCCGGGGTTGTTGATGAGGTCATTTTTGGCCAAGTGCTTCAAGCGGGTGCTGGCCAAAACCCAGCCCGACAGGTTGCCCTAGGAGCTGGACTGCCTTACTCGACGCCTTGCGTCACTGTCAACAAAGTCTGCGGCAGTTCACTCAAGGCAGCGATGATGGCAGCAAACAGCATCCGTGCTGGAGAATACAAGGCGATCATTGCAGGAGGTATGGAGAGCATGTCCAACGCACCACACCTGTTGAAGAACCATCGCAAGGGCTCCAAAATGGGAGATGCAACACTGATTGATTCAATGATTCACGACGGTCTTTGGGACGGCTACAACGATGTTCACATGGGGACCTCTGGTGAAACCATCGCCGTTGAGTGCGATGTTTCCCGTGAAGAATCGGATGCTTATGCTGCTCGAAGCCAAAAAAGGGCTGCAGAGGCTCAATCCAACGGATGGTTTGATTGGGAGACATTTACCATTGATATTCCACAACGAAAAGGAGGATTAATTCAATTTTCAGCAGATGAGGGGGTTCGGCCAAACACGACGGTCTCCGGCCTCTCAACCCTACGGCCTGTGTTCAAGAAGGGCGGTCAAGTCACCGCAGGTAACGCAAGCACGCTCAATGATGGTGCCAGCGCAGTGTTGGTGGCCGATGCCGAGTATGCTGTGCAACAAGGATGGACAATCCTTGCCTTCATCGAAGACTATTGCACAAGCGGCGTTGAGCCTGCTCGGGTGATGAGTGCTCCAATTCCGGCGATTGAGACGCTTCTCGAACGCAATCAACTCAAAGTTTCTGACATTGATGTCTTCGAGCACAACGAAGCCTTTGCTTCCGCTTCATGCTCAATTGCCAAAGAACTGAACATTTCACATGACCGTCTCAACCTTCACGGTGGAGCAGTCAGCCTCGGCCACCCTCTTGGCTCAAGCGGAACTCGATGCTTGATCACCATGATTGCGGTCATGCGAAGGCTCGAGTCTTCAACGGGCATTGTGACGCTGTGTCTCGGCGGTGGAAACGCAGTTGCCATGCTTGTTCGGCGCAATTGAGTGTTGGTTGAACCATCGAATTGGACCTTTTTTCCTACTGTTGGTTCTAAATAGGGTCGGACGGCGGGCATGAAC